>Ga0222626_1000079_pt1 | contig 70411 bp, 79 predicted proteins | sample AntAcemetageno91_FD_179862 | JGI IMG/M metagenome (GOLD analysis project Ga0222626, IMG submission 179862) | Saline water microbial communities from Ace Lake, Antarctica - #91 | ecosystem: Environmental > Aquatic > Non-marine Saline and Alkaline > Saline | place: Antarctica: Ace Lake | collected...
TCAAGTCCACTTGGATCATTAACCAACATCGAATCCTTCTTCTCCATTATATTTCTCCTCCCCGCCCTCTCTAATATACTCTAAACTCCAAGGGGGGAAGTGTCTCACTTACATTGGCACAGAGGGTGCACGCTCAGAGTTACTGGTTTGAAATATTCAATGTCAACGTCTCGATAAGCATTAACATCAGTATTTGCAGGATAATACACAATATAATTTTCAATACCATGTGGCTTTTTATCCAATATTTGCCATTCTTTTAATGTTTTTGGGTTTATTGTATTTGAACGCCTGTTCATTCTGAGAAAATCAACATCTTTGACATTTATTGCTAATACGGCTCCTTCCAATTCTTCAACAAAATACTGGGCCAAATACTTCGTTGCAACTGTCTTTCCGCTTCCTGTTTTCCCACAGATAAGCATTTGATGATAAAACATATCATTGGGTAAATTAGTTGTAATAAAATTTTCTTCATCATCTATTAAAAGTTGATTATGCCCCGCGTGGACTGTAGCAACAAAAGCTATGGGGCCTTCTTTATCAGAAGTACCCATAGCTTCATTGATTTCTTCTTGATTTGATCTACGGGCTATCGATTGAGGAGGAATAAAGTCAATCTTGCCATCTGTTCGATTACTAATATCTCTTACTCTAAAGGCATGTATCACATTTTGACACTTTTGGTCCTGAATCAATCCTGATAAATCCATATCAATGATCATTGGAGAGGGTGCAAATGGTTCACTTTGCAAACTTTTGTCAACTCGTAGGATAAATTTTGTAGATTCCTTTTCAATAGTAAGGTAGGCCCCTTTGGGCAATAAACCATCTTCGCCACTTTTCGATACTAACTTAATTAGACCATTTTCCTCTCCTATGACTATCCAACTCATATATTAACCTCCAAATCTAACTTGGTTGAGTGTCGGTGAAATTTTTGCTTCTTTAAAATACTTATTAATATCGATAGACCGTAAAACATTTCGAGCATAGGCCTCTGCAATAGCAATTGTTCGTAACTGTGGGTTTGTTTTTGAGCCCTGCACGAGTAGCAAGTACAATATTAAATCCATGATCTGGGGTACAGAATCTATATACGATAAATATGTGCTAGTGGAAAATTCAATTCTCTGTGGACTCGCATCAAAAGCTTTTATATAACAAAAAACTTTTGTGTTTTTCTTATTGATTTGATCCTCATATTTAAAAAAACAGGAACGCTCACCCGGCTTAAGCAAAGTATTTAACCAATGCATGTCTGAATGATATTGTCCCCCCAAGCTATCAATGTTGCTCGTAACTATATTGCTATTACTATTTTTAACAAAATATATGGGTACGATATCTTTTTGAAGAAATTTGTCTGTAGCATCGACCATTATGGTATACAAATCACCGGAAATTAGGGGGCCATCGATGAACAACAACGAATGTGAAGGCGCAAACTCTAAAAGGAAATTAACCTTATCTTTTATGTAATCACGAGTGTATTCTACTGTAGGATCATTAGCATATTTAATATATGACGATTTTTCAATTATTGCTTTGGAACGTGTATAAAAGTTAAATGTTACAAAAGCCACAGGTACATATTCGTTGTCACCATTCACCACTAAAGAATGAGCTGTAAAATAGGCTAATCCTTCCAAAGCTGAGAATTTAATCCACGATTCATCATATGATGAAAAAGAAAAATTACTGACTTCAAAACACCCATTTTGAGCATTTAGCTTATATCCTCTTATTTCTTCTAAATTAATTATTTTTCCACTGTCCGTCAGGGAACCTAAGAACTCTAAATTTTGTTCTGACCCGTGATGTGGAAGAAATATATTATTATTGCTTAGTTCTCTTATTGTCTTATGAAAATCAGGGTGAAGAATTAATTTGTTAAAATTATTCATAATCAACAATTGTAAACCAGTGTAAATTGTAAACCCGTTATCATTTTATTGACTCTGCCCTCAAAAAACAAAAGCCCCATCTCTCATTTCGAGAAACAGGGCTGAATTACGACCAAGCCATAATCTCCCCCTCTGGGGATTACAGCTGTTCAAAAGTACACATGATGCGCTCAAGATGAACAATATCCTAGGCTACTAACTCCATGATGGCTTTTTGTCAAGGAATAATGAGGTGAGACTTTCGAACGGTAATGATCGATTTGATCTTGAAACGATCCTGCGGTTTTTTAGGTGACACCAATAACCGGAACATTTCATTTTTTCTTTGATCACTCTTGCGCATTACCGACAGAAAGCTGCTACACAAGCTCTACCCACCAAAATCTCGCCTTCAATAAATAATCGATAATCTCTCGTTACAGTCAAGAGCGTTGGTAAGTAGGTGTTGTCTGAGGGCTGGCACATTTCATTTTTTCTTTGTTCGCTCCTGCGCATTTCCGGAAGCAATCTGCTACACAAACGCTTGTACCCAAAATCTCGATCACAATAAATACTCGGTAATCTCGCGTTACGGTCAAGGACGTTGGTAAGTAGTTGTTAGCAATATTTTTTCATCGAACCAGGGGCAGATAGTCGCAACGTACCTTGACTAATGCCTTGACCGGGTTGGCGGTTTTGGAAAGGCCTCCATTCCTGTTATGGTTTGCTTTTGCTTTAACATTCTTATATTGTGCGTATTCACGAGTGAAACATGCTGAACGGATGGTGTAAATAGATGGGACTACTCAATCTTTTAATTAAAGATCCGCTGACCTTTGTTTTAATAGCTATACCGCTTATGTACTCGGTTATTCTCCATGAACTGGCCCACGGGTGGGTTGCCTACAGGATGGGAGATCCCACCGCGAGGATGATGGGGAGATTGAGTTTCAATCCGCTCAAGCATCTCGATCCTGTGGGGACACTCATGCTGTTTTTCGTCGGTTTCGGATGGGCGCGGCCTGTGCCCGTCAATTTTGCCAATCTGCGTGAGGGCCGCAAAGGGCTGATACTGGTTTCTTCCGCAGGAATTATCGTTAACATGATACTTGCCTTTGTTGCTATTTTCTTGCTTCAATCCCTGTCTCCACCCTCGCATAGTGTCGTATTCAAGATGCTTTATTATATGGCCCAGATCAATATAATACTGGCGGCGTTCAATCTGATCCCGATCCCGCCCCTTGACGGTTCTAAAATTCTCATGGGATTTTTATCGAATCGTCTTCAATACCAGCTTGCGCGACTTGAGCCATATGGTTTTTTTATAATAATCGGCTTGCTGTACTTCGGTGTTCTGAACCCTCTGATAGATTTTTTCCGCTGGATTATATTGTCGATCATAGGCCTTCTACTTTTCAAATAATTACTTTTATTGACAGACCTTTTTAATGTGTGGCATTCTACGCCTCAGGAGGGCGAAATGAGCACAACTATTTTTTATCATACCGGAACAGGAAACTCATTATGGGTGGCTCGCAGGGTTGCTGACGAATTGGGTGGCGCCGAGCTGTTTTCGATTTCAGAGTGTAAGGATGAAAAGAAGACCGTCAGTTCAGAGATCGTCGGACTGGTCTTTCCTGTGCATATCTGGGGAGTGACAGCGCCGGTTGTCCGATTTGTCCATACATTAAAGGGTTCGCAACCGGATTATGTTTTTGCGATCGCGGTAAATGCCGGCCAGGTTTCAAATACGCTGGTTCAGTTAAAAAAGCTTATGGCCGAAAATGGTTTGAATCTTTCTGCGGGATTTGAAATAGCGATGCCGTCTAATTATATACCATGGGGAGGTCCGGGGCCGCTGGAGAAACAGCTCAAATGTTTTGAGCTCGCGCAGGAAAAGATTTCGCGCATCGCGGTCAGGATAAAAGAAAAAGCGAATATGCCTGTTGAAAAGGGACCTGTATGGCAGAGAATTTTATTTACCGCTATTTATAATATGAGTTTTTCTCAGGTGCCCAAAATGGACAAAAAGTTCTGGGTCGATGACAAATGCAACTCATGCGAAATCTGCTGCAAAATATGCCCGGCCGGAAATATCACCATGCATGAAGGAAAACCGGTCTGGAATCATCGATGTGAGCAGTGTTTTGCCTGCCTGCAATGGTGTCCGCAGGAAGCGATCCAATATGGCAAGAAAACTCCCGGATATGAGAGGTATCATCATCCGGAGATTTCTTTAAAGGATATGTTAAAAGAGAAGTTTTAATGATACAGCCCGGTTAAGATTTCTCCCTACGGTCGAAATGACAAATAATGACAGTTAATCAAACCTCTAACCTGAATGAGTCCGGATTGAAGAAAATAGCTCCTTTCCTGGTCGATTATCCCGGTCTGTTCATTGAATAATCAAAAGAGAACGCATGCTGATAAGAAAAGCGAAAAAAGAGGATTTTGAATCAATATGGCCAATATTTCACGATATTGTCTCTGCCGGCGAAACGTATGCCTTTGATCCGGAAACCGGCAAAGAGCAAGGATATGAGATATGGATGGTCGCGCCTGAAGCAACTTATGTCGTTGAGGACGATGGTGAAGTTTCAGGCACATATTACATTAAGACCAATCAACGGGGCCCTGGAGCCCATGTTTGCAATTGCGGATACATGGTGTCTCAGCGGGCAAGGGGCAGGGGCCTGGCAACACAGATGTGCGAACACTCGCAAAAGGCGGCAATTGAGCTTGGGTTCAAAGCTATGCAGTTCAACATTGTTGCTTCCACGAATGAGGGTGCTGTCAGGCTCTGGGAAAAGCTTGGCTTTGAAGTGGTTGGGAGATTGCCAAACGCGTTTAATCACCCTTCATCAGGCTACGTTGACGCATTTGTTATGTACAAGTGGCTTGAAACATAATAAGAGATTCACCATGGGCTGGTTTTCCCACCAATGATTCCAAACTCAGGAGGTTATATACACAAAATGGCTGAAAAAAACTTTGAATCTGTTCTCTACGAAAAAGATAATGAAACAGGGATTGTAACGGTCACCATAAACAGACCGGAGATCAGGAATGCGCTGACCTTGCGAGTCCTGCTGGAGCTGAATTGGGCGGTAGATGCAGTGGATAAGGATGACACGGCAAAGGCCCTGATAATCACCGGCGCCAGACCTGAAGGCAATAATGATCCCGCAAAAGAAGCATTCAGCAGTGGGGGATATTTCAATCCGGCTGAGCTTGAATCAATGGACGAAGAGACAAAGGCTGAAATCGATTTGACTGATCTCGCGCAAAAGAAACTTTGTTTAAAACTGTGGTCGCTATACAAGCCGGTTATCGCTGCGATGAACGGACTCGCGATAGGGGGCGGGCTTACGATCCCTTTAGCATGCGCGGACCTGATCTTTGCCTCTGAGCATGCATGGGCCAGACTTCCTTTCGTGAATTTGGGGATTGTGCCTGAACTTGCTTCAAGTTATTTTTTGCCACGTCTGCTTGGATTCCAAAGGGCAAAAGAGATAATGTTTTTCGGGGAAAAAATGACGGCTCAGCAGATGCTCGAGATGGGCATTGTAAATAAGGTGCTCCCTCATGGAGAACTGATCTCTTACGCCAGGGAGTCAGCATTAAAGCTTGTACCACCGCGGGGGGCATGGATGGCTGTACGCATGACAAAAGAAATCCTTCACAAACCTCTTATAGAATCCGTAACACGCGCCCTCGATCTGGAAAATGCCGCCTTAAGTAAAACGTTTGCGTCAAATGATTTCTTCGAGGCAATAACCGCGCGAATGGAAAAGAGGGAGCCTGCGTTTAAAGGTGAATAAGAGAAACCCGGGGTCACCATTTATCCCATTGACTCACAAGCCCTTTTTTACGCCCTTCAGAAAAAAGAGGAGTAAACATTATGTCGGAAAAGGAAAGAACGGTTCATACGGCTCACGTTTCAAATGATTCACAGTTACCGCTTAATGAACAGGACATAAAACGGATAGGGGCTGAGATATCGAGACACCTGAAGGATGGTCCACATCCTTCCGAGAAAATCATTGATGGGGTCAACCGGTTTGACCGGGAACTGAAATTACATCATAAAATTATTTATGGCTCGCTGGTATTCCTCGGTGTTGTATTAATCTGGTACGGAGTATGGGATATCGTAGGAGTAATACCGATTCTAAAAAACCCTTATGTTGCCACCATAACCGGCATAATAATACTTGCCCTGACCGGCGCATACTACAAGGAGCTTTCTTGATCCTTATTATCCGGGGCTAACCCTTGATATCACAATTTTAGGATACTGAGAATGGAAGAAAAACCTGTAAATGGATCTGCGAAGCAACCCGAACAAAAGAAGGCCGCAAAACGTTTTATCCTGCCCCTCCTGGCTCTGGCGTTCCTGTTGTTTGTCACCGGGCGTCTGATCTATTTAATGAATTCGCACGATGAATTGTATCACCAATACAAATTCCGTATCACGCGCGATTTAGTCAAGACTGTTGCCAAGGCCAGTACCTTGCTGAAAGAAAAGGGGGTTAAGGCTTTTCCGCTTCTCGATAAGATGAGGTCTGACAAGAAGGAATTGTATTTATACGTTTATCGCTTATCGGACGGTTTGTGCCTTTACCATGGTGAAAGCCCGGCACTCGTTGGCACACGGCTGGATAAATTCACCGATCAGTCCGGAAAGCTCCTGCATAAGCTGATTGCCCGCGAGATAAAGAATCCGATCAATCCGCATGGCTGGGTTCATTACTACTGGAACAGGCCGTATGGCCTTTTTCTGGAATGGAAATCCTCATGCCATTTTGCGGTGAACCTGCCCGACGGCACGGAGTGTTACGTTGGCGGAGGTCATTATGGTATCGGCTCTGAGTTGGAGTTTGCGCGTATTGCCGTAAAGGATGTCGATCATATGTTGAAGACTCGGGGGGAGGAGGCTTTGGCTGAACTGGTTTCTCCAGCCAGCCCGTATTTTTTCCACAATACTTCTGTTTTCCTGTTTCGTGAAAACGGAATGTCGATTATCGACCCGGCTTTAAAGAAACGTCATAGACGCGATCTGCTGAAATTCCAGGACGCAGTAGGGCATTATCCATTCAAGCAGCTTTTGCGTAAATTAAAGACTCAGACCGAGGCACAGGTTGTGATGTATGCCCACTCTCCCCTGTCGATGAACGCCCAGAAGAAAATTATTTACGCACGACTTTGCACGATGGATGGAGAACCGGTTATTGCCGGTACTGTGATTAACGCGCCCCACAGCGCATGGCAGCGGTAAGTCAGTAAGAAGAAATAACTCATGCACCTTGCTTGTCCTTTTGCTTGTTTTCTGTGTTTTGTCAAAGCTTACATAACACGTTATGCTTGCTTCAACACGCCTTGAAAACAAACAAAATTACGGCGCAATCTGTATAACTTATTTATTCTTGATTCCTAAGGAGTGACACCAATGGCACCAGAAACACATGATACTGGTCTGGTTTACGGGCAAAATGATGTGCCCCCGGCTGGTCACCTTATCCTTTTGAGTCTTCAGCAGGGATTTCGTGCCCGAACTCTTTGCCCAGCTCCCTTCGTTCCTGCAGCCGCTTTTCAGCAATCCGCTGGCGGCAACTACCGTTCTCGGCATTATTCTTTATCAGATCTTCCACATCGACATGAACATGGCAGCCTGGCTGAAAAAGGACATACATGAATAGAAAATACGTGATTGCAGTTATAGTGCTGGTTTTGGCCCTGATCGGATGGCAGATTTATAATAAGGGGGTTTTTTCAAAAAAACAACCTGCCCGCCGTGGCGGCCTTCCCGTCGCCGTTGATGTTGTCCCCGTCAGCAAGGCCACGATCCTGGATGTCGGAAACTTCACCGGCACACTTTTGCCCGACTCCAAGTTTATTGTCGCGCCAAAAATTGCAGGCAAATTGAATAGGGTTTTGGTAGATATCGGTGATGAGGTAAAAAGAGGACAGTTGATAGCTGTCCTCGATGGTGACGAATTTGTCCAGCAAGTAGATCAGGCCAGGGCCGAGTTGGATGTTGCCAAGGCAAACGTGGAGGAGAAACACAGTGCTCTCAACCTGGCCCGGCGCGAATTTGAGCGGGCTAGAGCCCTTCGGGAAAAGAAAATCGTTTCCGTATCTGAGCTGGATGCGGCAGAAGCCCAATATAAGGCCGGCATTGCGAGGCAAAAGGTTGCTGCGGCCCAGGTGGCGCAAAAAGAGGCGCAACTGAAAACCGCCCGAGTTAGACTGAATTACACCCAAATCAGGGCTTCGTGGGAGGATGGAAATGAATCTCGTGTTGTGGGTGAGCGTTTCGTCGACGAAGGTTCCATGCTGACTGCAAATGCACCCATTGCCACCATTATTGATATCCACTCTCTCAAGGCCGTGATCCACGTTATTGAGCGTGATTATCCCCGAATCAGTATCGGTCAGAGTACCAACATTTCCACCGATGCATATCCAGACAGGGTATTTACCGGTACCATCGCGCGTATAGCGCCTGTTTTGAAGGAAGCCACGCGCCAGGCAAGAGTGGAGGTTGATATCCCGAATCCGAGAAATTTCCTCAGACCCGGCATGTTTGTCCGGGTCGAAATCGAATTTGCCCGTCATGATAACTCAACTGTTGTTCCCTTGTCCGTCCTGTCAAAAAACAATGGACAGAGTCGCGTTTTTCTCGCCGATATGAAAACCCTTACTGTCAGACTCGTTCCTGTCACTATTGGCATCGTAAGCGGCGCAATGGCGGAAATCGTTGAACCCCCTCTTTCCGGAATGGTGGTAAGCGTCGGCCAACACCTCCTTGAAGATGGATCTGCCATTACATTGTCTGAGGATACTTTATCCTCTGAAGTCTCTTCGGTGGATGAACCAAAAAAAGGAGACCATCCCTGATCGGGGATATGGCCTATGAATCTTTCCCGAACCGCCGTTCACCGCCCCGTTTTCACCGTTATGGTGATACTCATCGTGATTATTCTCGGAGGCATTTCGCTTATCCGCCTTCCCATTGATTTGATGCCTGATATCACCTATCCCACCCTTACTGTTCGGACCCTTTACGAAAACGCGAGCCCCGAAGAGATCGAAGAACTTGTCACCCGTCCCGTCGAAGAGGCTATGAGCGCCGTTCCCGGGGTGGAAAACGTCTATTCCACTTCCTCGGAAGGGTCCAGCAATGTCCGGGTGACCTTTTCATGGGGAACTGATCTGGATACTGCGTCCAACGATATCCGGGATCGCCTTGATCGCGTCATCCGGCGTCTTCCGGATAATGTTGAACGGCCCACCCTGCACAAGTTCGATATAGCAAACTTTCCCATACTTATTTTCGGTGTTTCCGGTAAGCAAAGTCCCCTTGAGATGCGCAGACTCATCGATGATCAGGTGAAATACCGTATCGAGCGGGTCCCAGGGGTGGCATCTCTCGATGTGTGGGGCGGCTATGAGCGTGAGATACAGGTCAATCTCGACGCCGGTAAAATCAAGGCAATGGAACTGCCACTGGATCAGGTCATGAGCCGGATACGTCAAGGAAATGTCACCCTTCCCGCTGGCACGATAGACCGGGGAAACAAGGAAATTAACATACGCACCTTGGGAGCATACACGAGTCTTGATCAGCTTAAGGACACAGTGATTGCAATCCGGGAAGGGGTACCAATCAAACTTCGGGATATCGCCCGCATCGACGACACAAGGAAAAAGATTGCTCGCGTAATCACGGTCAACGGGAAACCGGGCATCAGACTTGGGGTAAGAAAGCAGTCCGGCAAGAATACTGTCGAGGTAGCCGCCCGGGTATTGAAAGAGGCAGGCAAGTTAAACCGGGACTTTCCGCAGATTCACATAACACCGATGCTCGACACATCCGATTATATCAAAAACTCGATTACTAACGTGGGCTCGATGGCAATATACGGCGGCATTCTGGCGATACTGGTTCTCCTTTTTTTCCTCCGCGATATCGTCAGCACATTCATAATTGCAGCAACTATACCAATTTCCATCATCGCCACGTTTGCCCTAATGTACTTCGGGGGCCTCACTCTGAATATCATAACCCTCGGCGGTCTGGCGCTCGGCATCGGCTTGCTCGTTGATAACGCCATCGTTGTTCTTGAGAATATCTACCGGCACAGGGAGTCGGGCGAAGGTGCTGAAAATGCGACTATCGAGGGAACGGGTGAAGTAACTCCTGCCATAGTGGCAAGCACGCTGACTACACTGGCGGTATTTCTTCCCCTCGTCTTTGTACAAGGTATGTCCGGCGTAATGTTCAAGCAACTCGCCCTCGTGGTAAGCTTCGCGCTCCTCTGCGCCCTCCTGATTGCCCTGACCGCTGTGCCACTCATGTCGTCAAGATTCATGCGTCTCCACAAGTCACAACAAAAAAGTCCCCTGATCGAGTCCCTGTATCAGATCAATGTTAGTTTCTTCGCCTCGGTAGAAGACGCGTACAAACGTCTGCTCCATCGCGCCCTCGATCACATTGGAATCGTAGTAATCGGGGCTGTGCTTTTGCTGGCGGGGAGTCTGGCATTGATACCTCTTGTCGGCGTGGAATTTATGCCGGCAACCGATGAAGGGGAGGTGCGGATCAACGCTGAAATGGAAGTAGGGACAAGGCTGGAGTTGATGGATGAAAAATTCAAACTGATCGAAGCCATCGTCAAGTCCGATGTCCCGGAAGCTGAAAACGTGGTAACGAGCATAGGGGGGTCGAGCTGGAGATCCCAGGGGTCCCATTCCGGTCGAATGCGGATTGCCCTGGTTTCCGAATCGGAACGATCCCGGTCAAGTGAGCAGATCGCCGCCGACCTTCGCCGAAAGTTAAATAATATATCCGGCATGACAATTCGCACCCGTGCCGGTCAGGGTCTTTTTCTCCTTCGGATGCTTTCCGGTGGAACGGAAAAGATCCAGATCGAGATACGTGGCTACGATCTGGAAATGGCCGATTTTCTCGCGCGGCGGGTCTTGAGTATTGTCGAAGATGTCGAAGGGGTAACAGATGCCCAGGTGAGCAGAGAATCGGGAAATCCTGAGGAGATTGTCCTCGTTGACAGGCAGAAGTCTGCTGATATGAATCTGACGGTTTCTCAGATAGCCAACATGCTCCAGACCGTCCTGTCCGGAACCAGGGCAGGAAGCTACCGCGAAGCAGGCGATGAATACGATATCCGTGTCAAGATCAAGGACGCAGAAAGGATGGACATCAGCGAAGTCCTGGATATGACACTGGTCGGTACAGGCGGCGATCCTGTCGTGCTTCGAAATGTAGTCAGCATCCAGCAAAAAACGGGGCCAGTTCGCATTGAGCGGAACGACCAGGAACGGATTGTGACGGTTTCCGTCAATATCAGCGGGCGCGATATGGGCTCTATACTGAACGATATCCGTTCGCGACTTGGATCAATTGCCATACCGCGCAATTTCACTATTGCCTTTGGCGGGGACTACGAAGATCAGCAAAAAGCATTCAGAGAGCTCCTGCTCAGCCTGATTCTTGCCCTGCTTCTCGTGTACATGGTTATGGCGTCCCTCTACGAATCCATTCGCTATCCCATAGTGGTCATGTTCTCCGTGCCCTTTGCCGCCATCGGAGTCATTCTTATGCTCTTCATAACCAACACCACCTTTAACGTTCAATCGTTCATCGGTTGTATCATGCTCGGAGGAATCGTGGTAAACAATGCCATCCTCCTGGTGGATCACATCAACATGCTCCGCAGCCGCGACGGGATGCCCCTCCGAGAGGCCATTGAAGAGGCCGGGCGCAGGCGTCTGCGTCCCATACTGATGACCGCCATGACGACTATCCTTGCCATGGTTCCACTGGCCATCGGGTTCGGCGAAGGCGGTGAAGTTCAGGCGCCGCTGGCGCGTGCGGTTATCGGCGGTCTGCTGAGTTCCACCTTGATTACATTGCTGATTGTCCCGACGGTCTATCTCTTTTTCGATACAAGGCTGATCCGGAAAAAGAACACCGGGCGATTCATTGCGGGGTTCAAAAAATGATTATAAAAGAAATAACGCAAATCTTCGCAACAATCTTTATCACGTTTGTCGTTTGCATAGTCCTTACTTCATGTGTCTCCGTCAACAGCGGTTCTAATGAAGACTATATCGGCCCAAGCACCGCGTCGCCACTTTCAACCGCTACCGGCGAGGAGATCATTCCATCGGAAAAAGACAAAGCGACTCCCGCAATCCAGACTGATGGGCCGATAGCCGTAACGGTACAGGGTGCCATCCTGATGGCCCTGGAGAATAACCGCGCCCTGAAGGTAGAGAAGTTCAATCCTGCCATCCTCCGCGCATCGGAGGAGGAGGAGCGGTCTGCGTTCGATCCAGTCCTAACGGGCGGCTATTACCAGTTACGTGAAAAAAGCATGAGGCCGTCGCTGTCGAGCCGGACAAATCCGAGTCATGAAATAAACACCTCGCTTGGTGTATCTGAATATCTCCCCACTGGAACGGATATCGAGATTGACATGTCAATAGACCAGTCATGGTCAAACCTCTATACCGACGATCTGTACGGATCACGCGTGGGACTCAGCGTTACCCAGGCACTCCTCAGGGGAGTCGGTCTGAATTATAATCTTGCCAGCCTCCGTCAGGCGCGATTGGTTACGCGCGCGTCGGCTTATGAACTGCGCGGGTTTGCCGAGGCCCTGGTTGCGCAGGCAGAAGAAACATACTGGGACTACGCACTCACGCAGCGGCAGATAGAAATCTTTCTCGATTCGCTCAAGCTGGCAGAACAGCAAAAAGAAGAAACGGAGGCAATGATCGGGATCGGTGTCCTGGCCGAGTCGGAACTCGCCGCGGCCGAGGCGGAAATAGCGCTGCGACGCGAGGGCCTGATAAATGCCCGCAGCAATCTGGACAAGACCCGCCTGCAGATTCTGAGGCTGCTCAATCCACCCGATAAAAACCTGTGGCAACGCAAAGTTATTCTCCTTCATGAGCCAAAAGCGCCGGACGTGAGACTTGATGACGTGGAATCACATGTTGGGGTTGCCCTGCGCATGCGACAGGATCTCAATCAGGCCCGGTTGCAGATGCAGATGAGTGATCTCGAAATAGTCAAGACAAGAAACGGGCTTCTTCCCAAACTGGATTTCTTCATATATATGGGAAACACCGGATATGCCGGTTCCTTCAGAAATTCCATCAACAACATAGACAGAGATTATTATGATATCCAGGCCGGTGTCTCGCTGGAATATCCGTTAATAAACCGCAATGCACGGGCCATCCACCACGCATCCGTTCTCGGACGAAAGCAAGCCGAAGAGGCCATGAAGAATCTTGTTCAGCTTGTTCAGGTGGACGTTCGTTCAGCTTACATCGAAGTAAATCGAACAAAGGAACAGATTGCCGCCACTGCGGCTACGAGGGTTTTCCAGACGGAAAAGGCACGCATTGAAACGGAGAAGCTCCGCGTAGGCAAGTCTACAACACTGCTTGTCGCACAGGCTCAGCGTGATCTCTTGTCAAGCCGGATTTCAGAAATTCAGGCAATCGCAAATCATCTAAAGGCCCTCGTCGAATTGTACCGGCTCGAAGGATCTCTGCTGGAACGCCGCGGTATCACGGCCCCCGGACGCGAACCCTTATTGGACAATGCTGCTTCTTGATAAAGCCCTCGGCATCGTGATCCAGTCCGTACAAGTTTTCTCTAAACAACTACCCATAGTGCTTCAGTCAGCATGACTACGCGCACCTGTTCCCGCAATTTGCAAGACGTTTTACGATTATTATAAAAAATCTTGCTTTTTCATCAAGAATTATGCTTAGTTGAATCTTGATTAAAATCAAGAACCCGGCTGCCTTCTGCCAGCAAAGCCAGGATTTGCAAATTTGGTAAATAAAACAGATTAATAAGGAAAATGTTAATTGAACGCTATTTGCGCTTTGGGAAGGAGTAAAAAATGAACTACAAAAATCTTTGCTACGTTGTGCTTTTTTTTGTTTTTGTGATGGCTTTTTTCACTGGTTGTGCACCAAGTGCACGTATTCCCGTCTTAAAACCGGCTGAAATCAACTTGCGTGGACTTGATAAAATAGCTGTAGGTAATATCAGCGGCAATATTGGACCATTAGTAGGTGATTTGTTGACAAGCAGGTTATTTGAGTCGGACAAATTTACCGTAGTTGACAGACAGAATCTTGATAGAATAATGAGCGAACATCGATTAAATCTCAGCGGGGCCGTCGATCCAGACACAGCCTCGGAAATGGGAAAACTGACAGGTGCCGCATGTTTAATAACCGGAAATTCACAGATGAACTACGAATTTAAGCGATGGACAGGGAAGGCCTGGAAGGACAAACAGGGAAAGTGGCACCGGTTATATAACGTTAAGGGAACTGCTAATGTAAAGAGCACGCTGAAGGTTATCGACCTGACAACAGGTCAGATAATGGCTGTTAAATCTATTTCAAAAAGTGATAGTGCCTCGGACTGGCAAGACAATCAGTGGCCTCAAAATCCCGATAAAGACAGCCTTGTTTCCAGTGCGGTAGATAGCATGATGGATACATTTATGAAGATGATAGCGCCATATACTGTTTATGTTCAAGTAACATTTGAAAAATCTGATTTACCTGAATCAGAAGCTGGCGTTACTTTCGCAAAGCAGGGATTGTGGAAAGATGCCCTGATACAGTTTAAAGCTGCGAAAGATGCAGTCCCGTCCGAGCCCGGTTTATGGTACAACCTGGGTCTCGCGTATGAATATAATTTTAAGTACAGGCATGCGATAGAAGCTTTTAAAGAGGCCATCAAGATTGAACCATCAAAAAAATATTTTACCGAAATAAGCAATGTTAAACGTTTACAGGCAGAGAGAAAGAAATTGGAACAGCAGGGCGCTATTAATCCTGAGAATTAGTAAATTGAAGCAGTGGATAAGCCCATATTTCACTATGGGCTTATCTTTTCAGATAAACGGTTTCGTTGATATCTCTTGATAAGATGGGGGTAATCCTTATGAATAAGCAACTGAGAATCATTGTGATATTACTTATTGTATTTTTTCCGATCCTTGCGCATTCCCAGGATTATATTACAGTAAAGGCCGAAGGTGTTGGGGATATAATTGGAAAAGCCGAGGGACATGCAAGGGATATCGCTATTGAAGAAGCGCTCCGCCGGGCGGTTGAACAAGCAGTGGGTACAATGATTAATTCTGAAACTATTGTTGAAAATTCAATGCTTATCAGTGACTCTATATATGCCCGTGCCCAGGGTTATATCAAAAAATATTTAATTCTCAGTGAAACCTCGAATGAAAATCTATACAGAGTAGCATTAGAGGCCGATGTCTCTAAAGTAAAAATAGAGGATGATTTGCAGGCTATCGGACTCCTGATGTCGAGAAAGCATAAACCAAGAATTATGGTGGTAATTCCCGAATACCATATTCAAAGAAAAGTTTCTAATCCCGCAAGTGAAACAGAGATTATTAAAAACCTGCTGGAAAATGGATTTAAGGTTGTCGATCAATCGCAAGTAGCAAAGATCCGATATAATGAACAGATAAAGGCCGGAATCGATGGCAATTCCAAACTTGCCGCTAAGATTGGATTAGAACATGGTGCAGAGATAGTAATTATCGGCGAAGCTTTCAGCGAATCAGCCGGCAGTGTTGTTAAGGGTTTTATAACTTGCCGCGCGAGAGTTGATGCAAGGGCTATCAGAACTGATACAGCAGAAATCCTGGTGGCTGCCGGCAAACAGGGGGCTGACCTTGATATAACCGAGGTTATTGCCGGAAAAAAAGCCCTCCGAAAAGCAGGGGCTGCACTTTCCACATATTTCATTGATCAGATCCTCAACAAATGGAGCAGTGATGTTACCAGTCTGACAAATGTCAATATGATAATCACCGGCTTGAATTTTAAAGAATTTATTAAATTCAAGCATGTACTTTTAAACAGTATTAGAGGAATAAAAGCAGTACATCAAAGATCATTTACCGGTGGCCGTGCCGCTGTTGAAATTGATTTGAAAGGTAATACTCAATCCTTATCTGAGGAATTAATATTAACCGAAATGAATGATTATGTGATTGATGTCACGGATTTCTCTGCAAACAAGTTATCCATTAACGTCACCAGGAAGTAGATTCTCATGTATTTCCTCGCCGATAGTACCGACAAGGATGGAGTTGTCGATCCGCAGAATGGCAAAATGGATGGGTGCGACTTCGGGTTTGTAATCCTTTGAAAGCGGACGCCTTATCCTGAAACAACTATAAAACAAATTTCCGGGTGAAGCCTTTCTATCTCTTCCAGAATTCGGGTATAAGCAGGATTATAACTGTGTATATCTCAAGCCTCCCTGCAAGCATACAGAATGAAAGGACCCACTTGCCAAGGTATGGTATTTCGCTGTAGGTTGCCGCGGGGTTGACGGCGCCGAATCCGGGGCCCACATTCCCGATAGTGGCGACAACGGACGAAAATGCCGTCATCATATCCAGACCAAGCATAGCCATGATAATGGTGGCAACAACCGTCATCATAAGATACAGCATGAAAAATCCCCATATACTCGCCATGGTTTCGGGGTACACTGTCCTTTTACCAAGTTTTACCGCGGTTACCGCGTGGGGATGGACAAGCCTGTAAAGTTCTTTATAGAGGTACTTCAAGATAAGGAGTAATCTGAGACATTTTATGCCGCCGCCTGTGGACCCCGCCGACCCGCCTATAAACATCAGTATCAGGAGAATGACCTTTGACAGGGATGGCCAGTTATCGAAATTGGCTGTGGTAAAGCCTGTAGTCGTAAGTATGGAGACCACCTGGAATGAGGCATACCGCAGGTATTCCCCCGCTTCATAAAATGAGTTTTGTTTCAGGCTGATGGTTATTATTATTACGGCGGTCAGAATAATACCAAGATACAGGCGTAGTTCACTGTTTCTAAGGATGGCCTTGAAATTCCCTGTGACAAGGGCGTAGTGAAGAGTGAAATTTATTCCGGCGACCAGCATGAAAAATGTAATGACTCCATCTATGTATGCGCTGTTAAAATGCGCGATGCTGGCGTCACTCGTGGAAAATCCGCCTGTGGCCATTGTGGTGAAGGTATGACAGATGGCGTTGAATACATCCATTCCGCCCGTGAGCAGCATGATAAATTCAACTATGGAAATGATGATATAGACTATCCACAGTGTACGCGCCGTCTCTACCACACGGGGAGTAAGCCTGTCTTTCACGGGGCTGGGCAGTTCCGCCTTGTATAGCTGCATCCCCCCCACTCCGAGAAGGGGGAGTATGGCGATGGACAGTATAATAATACCCATCCCCCCCAGCCACTGGGTCAGTGAGCGCCAGAGGAGTATCCCATGGGGAAGATCTCCTATGTTTGTTATTACAGTGGCCCCTGTAGTGGTGAACCCTGATATGGATTCGAAGAAGGCATCGCCGAACTGGGGCAGCACCCCTTGTATCATATAGGGAAGAGACCCGAATGCTGCCACGAGAACCCATCCAGTGGCAACGATCAGGAACCCTTCTTTATGTGTAAGGATTATCTTTCCGTTGCCTGGCCTGAATAGAAAATAGACCAGCGCGCCGGCGCAGGAGGTTACTAATAGTGAGTAGATAAATGCGCGGGAATCTCCCTCTCCGTAGTAAAGAGAACAAAACAAAGGGAAAAGCATGGTAAGTCCCAGAAACAAAATAAGGGTCCCCAGGATATATAGGATGTTTCTTGCGTTCATCCGAAATAATCCAGCTTGACCGTAAGGATCTTCTCGATCTGTGAAATTGAAGACCGGAGAGTCACCAGTATAACGTGGTCTTCCGGAAGTATAACGGAATCGCCTCCGGGAATTATCACTTCATCATTTCTGGTAATTGCCCCTATAATGGTGCCCTTGGGGAATCTGATGTCTTTCAGAGGTTTGTTCGTTATATCGGATGTTTCAAGAGCGATAAACTCAACGGCTTCCGCTTTTTCGTCACCGAGGGGCGTCGCGGAGATAACCTTACCCTTCCTTATGAAGTGCAGTATCTTGCCGATAGTTGCACGCCTCGGGTTCATAACGCCATCTATGCCTATTATGGGAACAAGATGGTTATAGTCGGCCTTATTGACAAGCGATATGGCCTTTTTGGCTCCGAGTTGCTTTGCCAGGAGAGCGCCCAGGATGTTCGCCTCTTCATCATTTGTAACCGCAATGAAGTAATCAGCATCCTGTATATTTTCTTCCTTGAGCAGGTCCTGGCTTGTCCCGTCTCCATGGAGACAGATGGCCCTGTCCAGCCTGGAAGCAAGTATTTCGCACCTGTCCTGTCTTTTTTCGATAATTTTTATTGTGTCAATACCTTTTTTCTCTAACAATTCCGCAAGCATGAGAGCTATATCGCCCCCACCAAGGATAAACACCCGCTCTGAAGATTCTGCGGTTTTGCCGAAGAATCTGAGCACATCCCGTACATCCTCGGATCTGGCTAATACAAACAGGTGGTCGTTTTCTCTAATTTCTGTCTTTCCGGAGGGTATGATGGGCTCATCTCCACGCATGATGGAGGCAACCAGTATGCCCTCCCCCCCGTGTATCTCCCTGATCTGCTGCAGGCTCTTTCCCGCAAGGTCACAATCCGAATTTATATAGAAAGATATGAGTTTGACCCTGCCTCCGGCAAAATCTATTACATCCAGAGCTCCGGAGTATTCCATGAGGTTGATGACGTCATTTACCGCCTCTCTTTCCGGGTTTATGCACAGGTCTATGTCGAGATGATTCTTATCGAAGAGGGCGGACTCTCTGTTCAGGTCAGGGTTTCTTATCCTTGCTATCTTGAACGGGGATGAGGATTGCGCGGAAGCGAGGAGGCATGCCACTATATTGGTCTCATCACTGTCGGTAACGGCAACAACCATTTCAGCCTTACTCAGCTTCGCCTTTTTCAGCACATGCGGGCTGCTTCCACTGCCCACTATGGTCTGCACATCCAGATTCTCGGAGACATTCCTCAGGCGCTCTTCATCTTTGTCGATAACAACTATATCGTTTCCTTCTTTAGAGAGGATATCCGAAATATTATAACCGACTTCCCCTGCCCCTATGACAATGACTCTCATCTCAACAAAATCCTCACCTATACAGTCTAAGTCAGCAAAAAGAAATAACTCATACACCTTGCTTGTCCTTTTGCTTGTTTTCTGTGTTGTGTCAAAGCTTACATAACACGTTATGCGTGCTTCAACACGCCTTGAAAACAAACAAAATTACGGCGCAATCTGTATAACTTATTTATTCTTGATTCCTAATCTATTATCTCAATCGCCATCCTGTTCTTTACACTTACTTTAAACTCGTGCATCCCCAGGACAATTTCATCAAAAGAATTTCTGTCACTAAATACTATCATGTCGGATGTTATATCCCCCGGCTTCCGATCACTGAAATCTAACATACCGGAGACTATTGCCACTGCCATCTTGGATATCTCCAGATTACATCTGCCGGAACCGGGAATATCAAAGGCCAAATCGTCGCATTCTATCTCATTGAGCGTCTTCGAGAAAGTAAATCCAGCCGTATATAATTTTTCATATGTTAATTGAGTTGATTCTCCAAGACCCATAAGGAATATCTTTGAAAAAGGTATGCGGTGATTGGAGTAGATAAGAACCTGTTCCATGAAGGCCCCGGTGATTCTGCCTTCCAGGATCAGTTTCGATATAAGACCGTTCAGCCGCCAGTCCGCAAGGCCACAGTAGCCCCTTGGAGGCCTTTCATCAGAAAAAAATCCCAGGGCCAGGCCATCATATCCCGTCACATCCAGCGATTCTGACAATACATTAATTTTCATCTCTTCCCCGCAGCTTCTCGTACATGGCATCAAGGATGCCATTGATAAAGGAACCCGAGTTGTCCGAACCATAATTCTTCCCTATGTCAATCGCTTCGTTTAGCGTCACCTTCGGAGGAATATTATCGCAGTACAGGAATTCACAGACCGCTATCCTGAGAATATTCTTATCCACCGACGACATTCGTTCCAGCGACCAGTGTTCGGAACAATTCTTTATATGACCATCAATCTCAATAATATGATCCAGTGTACATTTTATCAACCACGTGGCGAATTCAGCAGACTCCTGCGGTATTCCAAAGTTAGTCCGGAAAAGTTCTATTGCTTCATCAGCATCAATCTTCGATGCATCAATCTGATAGAGAATCTGCAGGGCAATCTCTCTGGCCTTCCTTCTGTAACCCATTAATTCCTCTTATTCAGATACTGACTATAACAGCTTCAAAAGGTTGGCCATTTCGATGGCTGATATGGCGGCATCCCACCCCTTGTTGCCGGATTTTGTACCGGCCCGCTCTATCGCCTGTTCCAGCGTGTCGGAAGTAATAATACCGAAAGCTACCGGTATCTCTGTTTCCAATGTCACAAGCGCAATACCTTTTGACACCTCTGAACTCACATATTCAAAATGCGGGGTTGCGCCTCTTATCACGGCCCCAAGGCATATAACCGCATCAACATTGCCGCTCTTTGCAAGCTTCTTTGCCGCAAGGGGTATCTCAAAGGCGCCCGGAACCCTCACGACGGTGATGTCTTTTTCATCCGCGCCCGATCTCGTCAGGGCATCCAGCGCCCCCTCTATAAGTTTCCCGCAGATGAAATCGTTAAACCGGCTGGCTACTATGCCAAACCTGAGTCCTTTGGCAATGATCTTTCCCTCTATGATTTTCGGCATAACAGGCTCTCCATTCATTTCTGACGGCTTCGTAAAAAATCTCGACAACCTGTCATCTCAAACTAACGCGAGAAATCTTCATTACACAACTGACGGAAACAGAAGGTTTCTTTGTATGGATTAAATGACAGATTTGGTGAATCTGATCCTCTGCGCAATCGTCATTGTTATATTTCCAGTAAATGCCCCATCTTATCCTTCTTCGTTCTCAAATAGCGAACATTGTTCTCATTCGGCTTGATCTCGATGGGAACCCTCTCTACTACAATTACACCATACCCCTCAACCCCCACAATCTTCTTGGGATTATTCGTCATCAAACGCATCTTTCTGACTCCCAGATCAACAAGGATCTGCGCCCCTATTCCGTAATCTCTGAGATCGTTTTTGAATCCCAGCTCAAGATTCGCCTCGACGGTATCCCTTCCATGGTCCTGCAGGTGATAGGCCTTTATCTTGTTCGCGAGCCCGATTCCCCTGCCTTCCTGGTGCATATACACTATGACACCTTTTCCTTCTTTTTCCACCATCTCCATGGCTTTGTGAAGCTGGTCACCACAGTCACAACGCAATGATCCGAAAAGGTCTCCAGTTACGCATTCGGAATGCACCCTGACAAGTACTTCATCTTCGGATTGTATCTCACCCTTAACGAGAGCAATATGCTTCATTTCGTCCACATCATTTTCATAGACGATGATCCTGAATTCTCCACCGTATTTGGTGGGAAGCATGGCTTCGGCAACTCTTTTTATAAGGCGCTCATGCTGCATCCTGAAATCTATAAGATCGGCGACTGTGACAATTTTGAGGCCGTGCTTTTCAGCGAACACCTCGAGGTCGGGCATTCTTGCCATAGAGCCATCCTCTTTCATGATCTCGCAGATAACGCCAGCCGGTTTCAAATACGCAAGTCTGGCCAGATCAACTGAACCCTCGGTCTGTCCAGTCCTGACAAGTACTCCCCCTTTTTTTGCCCGTATCGGGAAGATATGTCCCGGTCTTACCAGATCTTCAGCCTTTGCTTCATCGGCAACGGCTGCCAGTATAGTTGTCGCCCTGTCCTTCGCGGAGATCCCGGTAGTAACTCCCTTCCTTGCCTCGATGGAGATTGTAAAAGCAGTACCGAATTGAGATTTGTTGTTGGTGGTCATCAGGGGGAGGTCCAATCTGTCTGCAAGTTCATCTGCCATAGAAAGACAGATTAAACCCCTGCCATATCTTGCCATGAAGTTGATAGCCTTCGACGTGACGTGCTGTGCGGCCATGCATAAATCACCTTCATTTTCTCTGTCTTCATCATCAACCAGTATAACCATCTTGCCGTTTTTTATGTCTTCGATGGCTTCATTTATTGTACTAACCATTTCTGTTCCTTTTATTTTATATAGTTATTTATTATCGTTATTAAAGAGTTACTTCAAAAACCCATGTTCTGACAGGAACCCTGCGTTTATTCCCTTGTCGGGATGAACAAATCTCTCAACGTATTTTCCCAAGATGTCAGTTTCCACGTTGACATGATCGCCGGCTTTTTTATGGCTGAGCGTTGTCTCTCTGACAGTATGTGGAATAATGTTAACATAAAATCTGTTCTTTTCATATTTGTTAACCGTAAGGCTGATACCGTCCACCGCTACAGAGCCCTTCTGTACGATATATCTGCCCTGTTCTTCCCCTATCTCCACCCCTAATATGACAGAGTTTGACCTCTCTCTTCTTTCGCGGATATCACCTACACAATCAACATGCCCCAGCACAAAATGTCCACCAAGGAAGGAGTTCAACTTCAGGGCCTTCTCCAGGTTGACCCTGTCACCGATCTTCAATGCCTTCAAGGTTGTATTTGCCAGGGTTTCGGCTGAAACATCCGCGGCAAAACCGCCACCCGCAATTTCAACAACGGTGAGGCATACGCCGCTCACCGCCACACTGTCGCCCACGGTAACATCATCAAGGTTCATAGACGTGTTTACACTCAGCAGAACATCCTCTCCTTTTCTGGCTGTCCTGTTCACAATACCCACGCTCTCAACGATACCGGTAAACATTATCTGTCCTTTTTAAGAAATCCCTTCAGTTCGTCGATAAATTCATTAACATCCCTGAACTCTCTATACACAGACGCGAATCTGACATAGGCCACCCCATCCAGGGTGTGAAGCTCCTCCATAATCTTTTCACCGATAACGCTGGTGGGTATTTCTTTCAACGCGGAGTCTTGGCACTCCTGCTCAATCCTGTCAACTGCTTCATCAATAATTTCCATACTGATCGGGCGTTTCTCACACGCCTTTTTTATCCCTGAAAAAATCTTGGCCCTGTCGAAAGACTCTCTCCTGCCATCCTTCTTCACCACCACTGGAAGGACATCCTCGACATATTCATAGGTGGTGAATCGTTTCTCGCATTTCAGGCACTCTCTCCTTCTTCGTATCGCGTTGCCTTCTCTGCTTATTCGCGAATCAATAACTCTGTTTTCCGTGTTGGAGCAGAATGGACAATTCACAGCTTCTCCACTTTGATTTTTGCCTCTCTTAACATCTCTTCGGCAAGATCGTCGTTATAGTCATCCCTATAGATAACAGAGTTTATCCCGGAGTTTATGATCATCTTGGAGCATATTATACATGGGTGGTTAGTGCAGTAAATCGTCGCGTCCTTTGTGCTGACACCATGAAGAGCGGCCTGAATGATAGCGTTCTGCTCGGCGTGAAGACCCCGGCACAGCTCATGCCGCTCACCTGACGGGATACCCATCTTATCTCTCAGGCAACCAACCTCCAAGCAGTGCCTTATCCCGGTAGGCGGTCCGTTGTAGCCTGTTGCCAGCATTCGCTTGTCTCTTACAAGGACGGCACCGACCTTGCGCCTAAGACATGTGGAGCGCCTCGACACAAGTTCAACAATGTCCATAAAATATTGGTCCCAGGAAGGACGCTCGGTCTGTGTTTCGTGCTTCATGTTCCGCGTTTCCTTATTCAGCCACTCACCGTAATGTCAAATATGTTCTTCCGTTCTGTTTTTGTAAAGGGGAAATGCTTCACACAGAGCGGCGACTTCTTCTCTGACCTTCATTATATGGCCTTCATTATCGACATCATCAATAATGTGAGCCATAAGGTGTGCTATCTTCCTCATTTCCTCTTCTTTCATCCCCCTCGTCGTCAGGGCGGGTGTGCCAACTCTTATGCCGCTGGTGATCATGGGACCCTTTGTGTCAAATGGTATGCCGTTTTTGTTTGTGGTTATCCCTGCCCTGTCGAGTGCGGCTTCGGCATCTTTTCCAGTAACGCATTTGTCAGTCAAATCTATCAGGATCAGGTGGTTATCGGTGCCTCCGGAGACAAGGCGAAGGCCCTTGTCTATCATGGCCTCTGCCAGGGCTTTGGCATTTTTCACAATCTGAAGCTGATAATCTTTGAATTCCGGTTCCAGGGCTTCTTTGAACGCGACCGCCTTGGCCGCGATGATATGCATCAGCGGTCCACCCTGGCTGCCCGGGAAAACGCGGCTGTTTAATATTTTGGCAAATTCTTCCTTGCACATGATCATGCCTCCCCGCGGACCGCGCAGTGTCTTGTGGGTCGTCGTCGTGACAAACTCGCACACCGGAACGGGTGAGGGGTGCAGACCGACGGCAACAAGGCCGGCTATGTGGGCGATATCCGCCATGATAACCGCGCCAATTTTGTCCGCTATCTCCCGAAAGGCCTGAAAGTCGATAGTTCTTGGGTAGGCGCTTGCGCCAACAACAATCATTTTGGGTTTATGTTGTTTTGCCTGATCTTCGACTTCATTGAAATCTATAGTTTCCGTTTCTCTGTCCACACCGTACGAAACGACATTGTAGAGCCTTCCTGAAAAGTTGACCGGGCTTCCGTGTGTCAAATGCCCGCCATGGGAGAGATTCATTCCGAGGACAGTATCGCCGGGTTGGAGCGCGGCGAAATAGACCGCCATATTCGCCTGGCTTCCGGAGTGCGGCTGAACGTTTACATGATCGGCACCGAAGAGTCTTTTTGCGCGCTCTATGGCAAGGTTCTCCGCGACATCGACAAACTCGCACCCGCCATAGTATCTCTTGCCAGGATACCCTTCCGCATATTTGTTCGTCATAATGCAACCCTGGGCCTCAAGCACCGCCTCGCTCACGAAATTTTCCGAGGCAATGAGTTCGAGTTTGCCGGCCTGCCGTCTGGTTTCATCAAGTATAGCCCGGGCTATTTCAGAATCTCTATCCCGCAAAAAGGACATTATCTAATTTCCTCCTCAATGTTTGTTATCTTGTCGAGTCGTTTCTTATGACGCCCGCCTTCAAATTCAGTGCTGAACCATACCCTGACAATGCCTACAGCCGTTTTCACATCCGTGCGTCTTCCTGCAAGGACGAGGACATTGGCATCGTTATGCATCCTGCTCATTCGGGCGGTATCAGTATCCGTACAGAGAGCGGCCCTCACTCCGGGAAATTTGTTTGCGACTATTGACATGCCCACCCCGGTGCCACAGATCAGAATCCCGCTCTCAAACTCACCTGAAGAGATCGCACGGGCCACCCTGGCGGCAAGGTCTGGATAATCTACAGAATTCTCACTGTAAGCGCCGATATCCACCATCCCGTCGAAAGACTCTTTGAGCGCTTCCTTTAAATTAAATCCGGCATGATCGGAGCCAATAATGATTTCCAAGGTGGATTCTCTTAACTTTCAAATTTCTTAAATACAATAACCGAATTTACACCACCAAATCCGAATGTGTTCGACATGGCGGCTCTTATTTCCCTGTGTCGCGCTTTGTGTGGTGTATAATCCAGATCACACTTTGGATCGGGATTATCCAGGTTTATCGTCGGCGGTACAATCCCCTCCTGTATAGCCTTCACAGAAAAGATGGCTTCAGCGCCACCTGCGGCTCCAAGCATGTGGCCTGTCATGGACTTTGTCGAGCTGATGGCAAGTTTCTCAGTGTATCCGCCATAAACCTCTTTTATCGCGTCCGTTTCGTATATGTCGTTAAGAGGCGTTGATGTGCCGTGAGCATTTATGTAGTCGATATCTGCGGGTTCCATCCCGGCGTCCTGTAAGGCAAGCCGCATGCACCTGACTGCTCCCGCATGTCCCGGAGGAGGCGCCGCCATGTGAAACGCATCACTGGTTGATCCTGTTCCCGCAATCTCGGCATATATTCTGGCACCCCTTTCAAGGGCATGAGACAACTCTTCCAGGATCAATATGCCACATCCCTCGCTAACGATAAAACCGTCCCTGTCTCTTTCGAATGGCCTGCTCGCCTTTCCCGGTTCCCCGTTTCTGGCAGAAATCGCCCTCATGGCGTTGAATCCCGCTATTGAAAGAGGGGTGACAGCCGCCTCCGTTCCGCCGGTTATCATGGTGTCAGCGTAGCCACAAGCTATAGTTCGGAAGGCGTCGCTGATGGCACTATTGCCTGAGGCGCACGCAGTTACCACGCAACTTATGGGACCCTTCGCGCCAAACCGTATCGACACATGACCCGGAGCAAGGTTTGCCAATACCGCCGGAATCGCGAAAGGAGACATCTTCTTCGGTCCCAGGTTGAATATGGTCTCTTTTTCCTTTTCCATGGTGGTCAGGCCACCAATTGCTGTCCCCAGGATAACACCCACCCGCTCTGCATTTCTGTCATCTATCACCAGACCGGAATCACTCAAGGCCATCTCCGAGGCTGCCAGGGCATAGATTATAAAATCATCCAGCCTGCGCCGCTCCTTGAAATCTACGAATGTCAGCGGATCAAAGTCTTTTAACTCACCCGCTATTGTTGTCTTGAATCCCGTTGTGTCGAACCTGGTAATATCAGCAACACCTGGCATCCCGGCACATATTCCTTTCCAGGAATCTTCCAGGCAATTACCAAGTGGGCTCACAATTCCGAGTCCTGTTATTACAACCCTTCTTTTTGAAATCATGACTGCGGCATTCTCTCCTTAATATAATCAATGATATCCTGAACTGTGCGTATCTTCACCAGATCATCATCCGATATATCCATGCCGAAATTGTCCTCCATAGCCATAATCAGCTCCACTATGTCAAGAGAATCGGCCCCGAGATCGTCTATAAACGCGGCTTCCGGCACACATTCCTCTTCCGTAATGTTCAATTGCTCAATGATAACCTCTTTTACTTTTTCATCAACATTAACTGTCATTTAAATCCCTCCTCATTGTGTTTGAAAGTAACTGTTGCGGGTTGCCTGTACAGCGGGTCTTCGGCGAGTTCAGTTGAACCGCGAAGGGTGTTTCGGTTACTAATCCCGACTAGTCGGGATTACATATAAAGTCCACCATTTATGTGTATCAACTGTCCGGTAATATAATCGGCCTTCCCGGAAACCAGAAACGCCACAACACCCGCCACATCGTCAGGTAGTCCCGTTCTTCCCAATGGTATCTGGTCTATTACCTTCCCTCTATTTGCTTCATCGATTGAAGCGGTCATGTCGGTTTCAATGAATCCCGGGGCAACGGCATTAACGCATATATTTCTTGACCCCAGTTCCCTCGCCAGAGATTTCGTCAATCCGACGATTCCCGCCTTGGAGGCAGAGTAACATACCTGTCCGGCATTCCCTGATACTGCAACCACTGATGTAATATTTATGATACGTCCCCATCTCTGCTTCATCATGTATCTTGTTGCTGACCGACAGCAGTTGAAGACCCCTTTAAGATTGGTGTCTATGAGATTGTCCCATGTTTCCGGCTTAGTTCTCACAAAAATACCATCCGAGGTTATGCCGGCATTATTTATCAGTATGTCGATCCTGCCTTTTTCTTCCTTTATTTCCTTTATGGCATTCTGGACTGCATTGAAGTCCGATACATCAAAGCACAGCAGTTTGCCTCCTCCCCCCTGGTCCTCCACAATATCCAGTGTCTCGCCGGCAGCCACTTCATTTCGGGCATAGTTTATGAATGTAAAGGCTCCCGAACGGGCAAGCTCTATCGCAATAGCCCTCCCGATACCCCTCGAGGCCCCTGTTACCAGCGCTATTTTCCCATCCAGAGGTTCTCTGCCTGGCGTTCCCATGATATCCCTCAATCTGTTTCAGGAAGGAAAAGTAACTATGAACCTATGCCTATGCCGCTTCGCCACCGTTAAAGTAATTGATTGCTGACTCAAGAGAGGTCATATCCTCAATGTTGAGAGTCTTGATACGCTTGTCTATCCTCTTTATCAGGCTTGACAAGGTGCTCTTTGGCCCTGTCTCGACCACAGTCTTTATCCCCATATTGTACATCCGTTCTATCGTTTCCTGCCATCTTACGGGCGAATTCAACTGCCTTGCCATGAGCTTTCTGGTAGTGTCGATCGAATGCAGAGTTTCCGGATCAAAGTTAGGTATTACCTTTACTCTACTGTTTTTTATTGAAATACTATCAAGATCTTTTTCCAGTTTTTCAGCCGCTTCATCCAAGAGGCTACAGTGGCAGGGAACGCTTATTGGGAGTTTTACACCCATCCGGGCACCGTCCTCCTTCGCCAGCACTAAGGCCTTTTCGACCGCTGCTGTGTTACCGGAAATAACAAACTGACCAGGGCTGTTGATATTCACCAACGCGACCACACCGAGATCTTTGGGTGTATTCCGGCAGATCTCTTCGACCAAACTCCTGTCCAGGCCAATAATGGCCGCCATGCAGCCCTCACCCGGTGGCACTGCCTCCTGCTGGTATTGTCCCCTTGCATATACAAGCCTGACAGCATCGGAAAAATCGATGGCTCCTGAGGCACAGAGGGCGGCATATTCCCCGAGGCTGTGTCCCGCCATGACCGCCGGTTCTATACCTGTCTCCTTTTCAAATACCCGGTAGATGGCAACGTCTACTGTCAATACCGCCGGTTGAGTGTTTGACGTCAGATCAAGAACATCCTGAGGCCCCTCAAAACAAAGCTTCGCGATGTCGATGTCGAGTGCTTTCGTCGCTTCCGAGAAGACCTCCCTTATCTCTTGAAACTCCTCGTAAAGTTCCCTTCCCATACCTACGTACTGCGAGCCCTGACCGGGAAAGACTATGCCTACTTTATCCATAATTCTTCACCCACTTAGTGCCAGCTTCGGGAAAATCTATTCAACAGAAATCACTTCTCGACCTTTGTAATAACCACAGTGAGGACATACGCGGTGGGGCAGCTTCGGTTCACTGCATTGCGAGCATACGGAGGTGTTGACAGGGTCAAGGGCATCGTGAGATCTTCTTTTATTTCTCCTTGTTCTCGAATGTCTATTGGTTGGATTTGCCATGATATAACTACCTTTCCTTCTTTGCCTTAAAATTTTTCAACGCAGCAAATGGACTGATTTTCTGCTGCGTTTCATGACCACACTTCTCTATGTTTCGATTTATCCCGCAAACTGGGCAAAGCCCCTCGCAGGAAACAGTACAAAGTGGTTTGACCGGGATCTGCAGTACCACCTGTTCGGCTATGATCTGCCCGAGATTGATTGTATCAGTTTCATAATAACTGTGTTCCAGGTCTTCGTATGTCAGTTCCAGTTCTTTTTCCCCCAGATCGCCAGCAGGCATGAGGACATATTTGAATTCAATCTCTACGGGCAGGTCGAACTCCGCCAGACATCTGCAACACTCAAGTTCAATACCGGTATCTATTCTGCCCTTGATTGACACGTTCTTCAAGATCTTTTCTACAAAACATTGCACGTCAATCTCATGCACTTTAAAACCACAATCATCGCCCGTCGGCAGGGACCGGTGCAACCATTCCCCACTTTTCGAGAACCGGAGATTCAACCCCTCTTCGGGAATATTTGAGATGTTGATCTGCAAAGCTCTTCCTGTGAAAAACATACCTGAAAAAAGAATGCAACATAATTACAAATTTGATCTAATGTCAAGAGAATTCCACCATTCTTCGGATGAGAAATGATGATGCAAATGACAATGCGTGCACCCTCAGATGATTGTTTTCTTTGATTGAAATCATAAATCTAATTTTCCCGGTATTGACGTGCGACCGGCAACCGCGAAATAAACCTTGACTTTTCAGGAATATTTGTCTAATTTGCCCCCGTCTAAGCTGATTTTCAGCGAAGTAGGTCTGACTATATGAATCGGGAGTGGGAAGGTTCTTTCCTCATTAGATTCCTGCCTTTAATCATGGTCCCATCGTCTAGCGGTTAGGACGCTGGCCTCTCACGCCGGAAACCGGGGTTCGATTCCCCGTGGGACTACCATGAATAATATTGAGGAGTTACGGCACAAACTGTACCTCCTCTTTTTTTGTGTCGATAAATTAATTTTCAATCCCCATCCCCGATTTTGGCCTTTTTATCCTGTCTTACTAATTATTGCTAATCAAGCCCCTCAAGACTTTTGCCATTTCCGACCCCGATTGGGAATCCAGTGGAATGCCCTACTGTGGGGTACAAAGAGATCCTACGCTCTGCTTCCTAACCCAACTTTAACCCCATTTTCGTGAAAAACAACAAAAAACGGGGGTTTTTAGTTGAAACAGCACGAAAGGCAATAGGCGATTTTGAGTTCTCGGTGTGTGTGGCTGACAAGACACAATTACCTATCTGCACCCAATCACTGATAATGGGTGGCCATGCCCGGGTAGGTCTGGGAGATAACCTCTATTTGGATAAGGGTATTCTTGCGAAAAGCAGCTCTGAGCAGGTGACTAAGATCATCTGTATCGCCAGGGAACTGGGAATCGAGCCGGCCTCACCGCAGGAAGCCAGAAAAATACTTGGTTTGAAAGGCCTTAACAGGGTGAATTTCTAATAGGGTTCAAAAAGTCTTGCAATGTCAAAGCAGCCTTTAACGCCAACAGCCAAGCCCGGCATCCAAGGCCGGGCCTGGGCTGTTGCGAAGCGGAATCCTGTCATCCTGCATCCATGTGGTGTGGTTCAACCAGCCTGGTCCTGCTTTTCCGCCGCAGAGGGAAATTTCTCTATCTTTGCTTTTTCCTTAAGACCATCAATATATTCCTGCATCTCTTCCTTGGTTTTCATCTGTTTCAGGTACTGGATAAGTTTCTCCTTTATATCCTTGTATTCGGTCAGTGCCCCGGCTTTTTTGTCTCCGGCCTTTATCAGGTGATAGCCAAAGTCGGTTTCGGTTATATCACTTGTTTCTCCAGGTTTCAGGGAGAACACCGCATCCTCAAAGGACTTTACCATCTGTCCCTTTCCGAAGTAACCGAGGTCACCACCCTTGGCGCCGCTGGGGCAATCTGAATATTTCCTGGCGAGTTGCTTAAAATCTGCACCTTTTTTCAGTTCATTTTGTATCTTCTTGATTTTCTTGAGAGCTTTTGCCTTGACTGATTCATCAGCGTCAGGCTCTACCTTGACAAGGATATGGCTTGCCTTGATCTTCTCAGGCTGTTTGAAGTTATCCACGTGTGAGTCGTAATAGTCCTTCACGTCCTTCTCCGATATCTCGAATTTGCTTATTACTTCCTGTTCTATGAGCCTCTGAATTGCCATACCTCTACGCAACTGCTCCCTCAGGGTATCTTCAGTAAGTCTCATTTTCTCCAGCATTCCCTTGAAATCCGATTCCTTCGGAAATTGTTTTTTCATAACCGCAAACCGTTCATCTATCGTCACACCGTCAATCTCTATCCCTTTTTTCTGACTCTCCTGATAGAGCACCTTGCTGGATATCAGGCTCTCAACGAGATCCTCCTTGATTTTCGCGAGTTGTTCATCACTTACCTGATCCATTCCGGCGAACTGCTGACGCACCATGGACAACTCCGTATCGAGATCTTCCTGTGTGATTACCGCCCCATTGACTACCGCAATGGTTCCTTCTGGATATTCCGCCTCTTTCTGGCAAGCCTGCATGGCGATCAATGCCATGATAACAAGCGGTATGTAGAGCCATCTCAAACGCGCTATCTGCATTTTCTGTTTCCTTTCCTGTTACAATAGAATATTCTGATACTCGTTGCTTCTTTTATAATAATATGAACATAATGCAAGTGTTTTTTGAGGACCTTTAACCTGACCCTTAAGAAGATTCAGGGTAAACCCATTATTACCAAACCTCAGGGCATACATAATCGCCAACACCGCGGATATTTTTTCGTCACGTTACTATTATTTTATAGTTTATAATTGACAACATGCTTTAAAGCACATTAGTATCGGCGTAGGGTGTTGCAGGTTGCTCCCTGCAGACCTGAAGTGGTCCATGTCACGTGTGTGTTATATTTTTCAACTACTGAGAAGTTTTTGCAACCCTGACAGGGAGTCGGAGAGCAGTTACTTGATAAGTTACTTGATAAAATTGAGGGATCCGATCAGCGGGCTCACTCATTTCATAGGTCTCGTCCTTGCCGTGGTCGGGCTGATATTCCTGATATGGGGATCTACCCATCCCGTCAAGCCCGTCCACATAGTGGCATTTTCCATCTTTGGTGCGGGCATGATCCTGCTCTATACCGCGAGCACACTGTATCACTGGCTCCCCGTTTCGGAAAAGGCTACACTGTGTCTGAGAAAGATCGATCACATGATGATATTTATACTTATCGCGGCCACGTATACGCCTATATGTCTTATTCCTCTGAGAGGCGCCTGGGGATGGAGTCTGTTCGGAGTCATATGGGGATTGACCGCGATCGGCATCCTCATGAAAGTCTTCTGGATGCAGGCTCCTCGGTGGCTTTACACATTGATTTATATCGCCACCGGGTGGCTGGCCATCGTGGCCATATGGCCTTTGATAAAAACCCTTCATCTCGGGGGAATGACATGGTTGCTCGTTGGCGGGTTGTTTTATACCGCGGGCGCCGTAATCTATGCGATAAAGAAACCCGATCCCTGGCCCCGGATCGTCGGGTTTCATGAAATTTTCCATGTCTTTGTCATGATGGGAACCTTTTCACATTTCTGGATGATGTATAGATATGTCATGCCCTTCAGCTAAGTCAGCAAGAAGAAATAACTCATACACCTTGCTTGTCCTTTTGCTTGTTTCCTGTGTTGTGTCAAAGCTTACATAACACGTTATGCGTGCTTCAACACGCCTTGAAAACAAACAAAATTACGGCGCAATCTGTATAACTTATTTATTCTTGATTCCTAAAGAGAGGGCCAATTCTCCGTTTTGCTTATCAAGCATTCCCCCTTTATTTCTTCATATCGTTCACGCAGTTCGCGGCCTTTCTGGAGTTCCTTTTTCATCCCTTCCACTACGCTACCAGTAGATCTGTAGCCGCTACGTGCCAACTTCGGCACCAATCGCCATCAAACCATCCTTCCTGAACATCAGCACCGACAACATAAGCCAAACGTAGACCTGCCTTTACTTTTTTCTTGACACACAGGGAGCGTCATCTCTATACTTTTTGAAGTATAGCAGAAATTACGGATCCATTTTTTTAGAAAAAGCTGCCACTATTAACTGCCGGCGCGCCACAAAAGAGTCTTCGTACAAAATTGCCGTTATATGCGAAAGGGGAAATATGCATGATAAAACGTTTAGATCTGTCATTTGAAAACAAGGTCGCACTCGTCACCGGCGCTTCAGGCGGAATTGGCGGTGCGGTTGCCAGGGCCCTCGGCGACGCCGGTGCGAAACTGTTTATCCACGGGACCTCGGAGAAAAAGCTGAAAGCCCTGTCCGACACCCTGGAGGCCGAGGGCATCAAAACCGTATACAAGGCTATTGATATCACCATATCCGGTGCTGCCCGGGAACTGGTTGATGCGGTGGTCCGGGATTTTGGAACCATTGATATCCTGGTAAATTCCGCGGGAATCAACCGGCCTCAGAGGCCTGAAGAGGTGACCGAGAAAAACTGGGACGATGTCATGGACATCAATTTGAAGGCCCTTTTTTTCGTGTCCCAGGCGGCCGGCATCGAAATGATCAAACGGGGAGGTGGAAAGATTGTCAACATTTCCTCCCAGGCGGGCATCGTCGCCCTTCCGCTGCGGGCCGCTTACTGCACCAGTAAGGGCGGTCTAAACCAGCTCACGCGGACTCTTGCCCTGGAATGGGCGGAGCACAATATTACCGTCAATGCCGTTGCCCCAACTTTTGTACTCACCCCGTTTACCGAAGGCATGCTCAGGGACAAGGATTTCAAAGAGTACGTCCTGGGCAGCATTCCCATGGGACGGATGGCAACACTGGATGAGGTTGCCTATGCGACGCTCTTTCTGGTTTCCGACCTGGCCGACATGATTACCGGTCAAATTCTTCCTGTGGACGGGGGCTGGACTATCAAGTGAAGAACGGCTGCCTCTTTGATCAAACTCTTCTTGGATGTCCCTATAATTTCCCGAGTTTTTCTTCTACAAAAAGGTTAAATATGTCTGCATCGAGGTGGTTGTCCTTTACCATAAATTCGAGGATTTTGATTGCCTGAGACTCCGTATTTCCTTCCCTGTATGGCCGATTTCTGGCTGTTAAAGCTTCAAAGACATCCGCCAATGCTAAAATCCTTGTCTGAAGAGAGATCTCATCTCCCTTTAATCCCAGGGGATAGCCTGTACCATCAAGACGCTCATGATGAGAACTTGCATAAGCCGGAACATTTTTCAACTCTTTGGGGAACGGCATCTGTGAGAGCATTTTAAATGTGATTGCGGCATGATTATTAATAACCTCTCTCTCATCATCCGTAAGCGTCCCTTTGCGGGTGCTCAGGCTTTGGATTTCATCATCCCTGAGTAACACCTGTGTCTCGCCTTCCATTATCCATTTTCTCCCGGCAATTTCCTGCACCCGTTTAATATCCTCATCCGACACAAACTCAGAGCCTTTATTTAAGGCGCATAGAAAATGATAATCCTCCTTCAAGCCCATCAATTCGTTTTCATGATCTTCAGAATAAGTCCCGCCATTGGAAATACTATTCCTGCTTTGGCCGTTTTTAAGCAGATTGATCTCCAAGTCCCTCTTTACTACCTCGAAGCGAGTTTTTATCAATTCAATCCGATCATATACTGTCTTTAACTTTGACGGTTTATCCATTACATATTCAGGAATTGCCACCTTGCCAACATCGTGAAGCCATGCTGAAATCCTGAGTTCATTCATCTGATCCTTATCAAAATGAACATCTTTAAACGGTCCTTTCTCAGCCTCGTTAATCTTTTCGGCGATGAACATGGTTAATTCCACCACTCGTCGCCCATGGTCACCAGTATATGGAGATTTCTCATCAATTGCCGTCGCTATTGTTTTTACGAAAGATTCAAACAGATTCTGCAGGTCTTTGGTTAGCCGATTATTAGTAAGCGCTATGGCCGCATGGGAGGCCAACGCTTCTGTCAGTTCCTGGCATTCCATAGAAAAAGCTATCGTTTTCTTCTTTTCCTTATCCCTGGCATTTAAAAGTTGAAGGATTCCTATAACATTATTTTTGTGGTCCCGCATGGGAACTACCAGCATGGACTGGGAACGATAACCTGTTTCGGAATCGAACTGGCACGTTCCTTCAAAATTGAACTTTTCCGTATGATAAACATCGGAAATATTTACCACCTCACCGGAAAGTGCCGCATAAGAGGAAACATTTGAGTAATTAAGTGTATTGTCCTCGTTATACAATTCGACGGGGTCCCAGATAATTTTCTTCGCCGTTCCACCCATCCTCACTTTCAATGAATCGTTCTGAACGATCGCAAATTGAAGCGTCTTTTCATTATCACTCATAATATAAAGAGTCCCGCCATCGGCATTGGTAAATCTTCTCGCCTCATCCACAATCATTTCGAGCAAACGGTCTATGTTGTGTTCAGCCGACAGGGCTGCACCTATTTGAGTGAGACTTTTTATCTTTTTCAGCTGTCCCTCCGTAAAATCCCTTACCGAGGAAACCACCTTGTTTAATAATTGATTTATTTCATCATTATCCGTCAGCTGAACTGTGTTTCTTTTCTTTATGCTATCCATATCAGTAATTACACTCCGGATCTCACAAATTTTTTCGCCTTTAGTCCCTGTATCCCCAGAGTTACTCAAGGCTCTCCTTTTTGCGAAATGGTCACAACTCTCTGATCGCCTTCGTCTCGTACTCTCCGATAAATCCCTTGTCAGCGAAGCTGAAGTAGTTGTCATTCCCGATAATAATGTGATCAAAAAAGCTTATGCCTGTTGCCTTCGTTGCCATCATAAGGCTTCTTGTAAATGCCTTGTCATTTTCACTGGGGACTGTCGCGCCGGAGGGATGGTTGTGGGCGACGATGATCGATGGCGCCTCGTGTCTGATAGCCGTTTGAATTATGTCCCTGATATATGGATTTGCCCTGTCAACTGTGCCGTAATCAATATCTATCGTATCTGATATAGCGTTTCTTCCGTCGAGTAGCAACAGGACAAAACGTTCCTTCTTTAAATCCCTCATCAGAGGCATGAGCAGATTTGCCACATCAGATGAATGCCTGACAGGCTCCGCAAGTGTTTTTTCCTCGCTCTGCATGCGTCGGCCCAGCTCAATGGCCGCCTTGATCTGCGCTATTTTTGCGTTCTTGAGACCGTTGATCTTCCTGAATTCGGAAATATCGACACTGCTCATCGCGCGGAGTGATTTGAACCTGTGTAGCAGTTCTCTTCCAATATCAACAGCGCTCCTGCCGGGCGTCCCCGTCCGGATCAGAATGGCCAGAAGTTCCGCATTACTGAGGGTGTTTTCTCCGTATTTGAGCAGTTTTTCGCGGGGCCTGTCATCTTCCGCCCACTCACGGATGGGAATGGGATATTGGACTATGTTGTCTTTTTTCATGACACCGAACGGTCGTTTTTTATTTTACCTCTTCACAACAGATTTTACTCATTTTAATATGGACACGCTAAAATATCAATCGCAAAACATATAAATCAGACTTCGTTAAGTGTTTGAATTGTTGAGTAGTCAAGTGGCTAAATTCACCATCATATTTGTTATCAGCAAAGTAATTGGACATCCGCCATTTCGATATTTGTAACTTGCTGAAACCATAACGATTATCTTCCAACTCAACGCACTTTACCCCCTCAACCATTTGACTGTTTCTGTAAATATAGCAGTTTGTCGGTTTCCTGCTGGTTTTTCACACAACAGGTTGAAAAAGCGTATGGGATGGTGTATGTCTATAACCGATGCATAGAGTTGAGTGATGCTGACTCTGTGCATTACTATTTTTACGGCGGTCTGCTCTACAGGTCGCAATTTGGAGTTGGCGGTATGAACAAATTTCCTATAACAAAGACCGGATTTGAAAGATTAAAAAAAGAGCTGGCCCGTCTCAGAAAGGTCGAGGTGCCGGAAAATATAAGGGATATTGAAGTGGCCAGGGAACATGGTGATATCTCGGAAAACGCCGAATACTCGGCGGCAAAGGAGAGACAGTCATTTATCCAGGGGAAGATCCAGGAGATAGAGAATAATCTTGCCATGTCAAATATTATTGATCTCAAGGATCTGTCAGATGACAGAGTTGTTTTCGGGACGACTGTCACAATAGAGGACACTCACACGGCAAAGATAACACGCTATCAACTTGTAGGACCATTTGAATCTGACATGAGCCGAAATCAGATATCTGTCACTTCTCCCATCGGCAAGGCGCTTCTCAGAAAAGAAGTAGGGGATGAAGTTAAGGTGAATACACCTGGTGGGGTTAGAGAATTCGAGGTCGTGGATATAGTCATAGAATGAGGTGCTGTTTTATTATCCAACCTTCCATGTGGTTGAATCTGCCGTATCCTTGAGGACAACCCCCGTGGCATCCAGCAGGTGTCTCAATTCATCGGCGCGGCCCCAGTCCTTGGATTCTCTGGCTTTTTTCCTCTCATCAATCAGCCGCTCCACCTCTTCCACATCCAGCCCGGCTTTCCTGACTTCCCTCTCTTTGTCTTTTTCAAAATACTCTTCAGGATCTTCCAGAAGCAGCCCCAACACCTTGCCCACCTCTCTGATATGTCCTCTCACCTCGTTCAGGACAAAAAAGTATTCCCTGGTGGGTACAGAATTCTTTGAGATATATCCGTTTGTAACCCGGACAGCTTCAAACATGTACCCAAGGGCCATGGCTGTGTTGAAATCATCATCCATGGCCTCTTTGAATCTGTCAGGAAGGACGCTTATCTTCTTGAATACTTCCTCGTCCTCTCCGGCAAGATCGTTTTCGGACATCTCGGATAAGTCCACGTCTTCATCATACACATCCCTTATGTTCTTCAACGTGGCATAAAATCTCCCCATGCCCACTCTTGCCTCGGATATGGAGGCATCTGAAAAATCTATATAACTCTTATAGTGACTCTGAAGGATAAATAATCTCACTACTTCGGGGTGATAGGCGATCAATATTTCCTTTATTGTCAAAGTGTTCCCCAGAGACTTCGACATCTTTTCACTTTCAATCTTAATAAAACCATTGTGCATCCAGTAGCGAGCAAGCTGGTTCCCCGTGGCACCCTCGGACTGGGCTATCTCATTTTCGTGATGCGGGAATATCAGGTCTTCACCCCCTCCATGGATATCGAAGGTATCTCCGAGATACCTCTGACTCATTACGGAGCATTCTATATGCCATCCCGGCCTTCCCCTCCCCCAGGGACTGTTCCACCAAGGCTCTCCTTCCTTGCTGGACTTCCACAGCACAAAATCGAAGGGATCCATCTTCTTTTCATCCACCTCTATTCTCGCGCCGGCCAGCATATCATCCAGACCTCTGCCTGACAGCTTTCCGTATCCTTCAAATTTATCAACTGAATAATACACATTTCCATCGACAACGTAGGCAAGCCCTTTTTCCATAAGGGTATCTATCAACCGGATCATTCCCTTTATGTTCTCAGTTGCCCTGGGAGCTATCGTAGGCCTGGTCACTCCAAGGTGGTCCATATCTTCGTTATGTTCCTTTATATATCTTTCCGATATATCATATATATCCGTGCCTTCCGCATTTGCCTTCCCGATGATCTTGTCATCAACATCAGTAAAATTCTTTACATATGTTACATCGTAACCTGTATATTTTAGATATCTGTAAATCACGTCGAAAACCACCGCCGACCTGGCATGCCCGATATGGCAAACGTCATAGGCTGTTATTCCGCAGACATAGATTCCTATCTTCCCCTCTTTGATTGGGACAAATTCTTCTTTTTTTTTGGTCAGTGTATTATATAATCTCAAGCTCATATTATAATCTTCCAATCAGCGACAGGCAGCTTTCTTGCAACTGTCACGGGGTCTTTAAGGAAACAGGGATATGTGATCCAGCCCGGCGTCCTCCGAAAGTCCACACATAAGATTCATGTTCTGTACCGCTTGACCAGAGGCACCCTTTACCAGATTGTCTATGGCTGATACAATGATCACCCTTCCTGTACGTCCGTCAACAACGATACCTATATCACAGTTATTGGAACCCCTGACCGAGGAGATATTCGGCAAACTGCCCGGTTTGCATATTCTTACAAATTTCTCATTACCGTAGAACTTCTCGTAGATATCAAATATTTCAGCCTCGGACACATCACCATGAAGATCCGCGTAGATTGTATTGAGAATTCCCCTGCTTATCGGGACAAGATGCGGGGTAAAGGAGACCGTTATGGCCTTATTTGCAATGCGACCAAGCTCCTGCTCTATCTCCGGTGTGTGACGATGTGACCCTATCTTGTACGCCTTGAAATCCTCATTCACTTCACAAAAGAGCGAACCAAGTTGCAGCTCCCGTCCGGCTCCGCTTACACCCGACTTTGAATCCGCTATAATCGATGAAGTGTTAATGCACCCGTTTTTTAACAACGGCGCAAGTCCGAGGATGATCCCCGTGGGATAACAGCCTGGATTGGCGACTAACTGCGCACCCTTCAGATCATCTCTGTACAATTCAGGGAGGCCATAGACAACCTTAGGCATCAGATCTGGAGATGTGTGTTTTGCATACCATTCTTCATATACCGCTACATCCCTCAACCGGAAATCGGCGCTCAGATCTATAACCTTTATTCCTGCAGCAACAAATTCCGGCACCACCTTCATGGCCTCTGTGTGCGGAAGCGCCAGAAACACAACATCACAGGCTGTCACAAGCTTCTCAACGGCCGAGTCTGCAAATCTCAGGTCTGTAATGCCGGCAAATACCGGGTATACTTCCGAAACCGGAATGTTCTTGAATTTCCTTGAAGTGATGGCGACTACTTCCGTATCGGGGTGACCTGTTAAGACCCTTAACAGCTCCTGACCTGTATAACCGCTTCCCCCGTATATCCCCACTTTCAACATAAATACAGCCTCCAAATAAGAAAAGGGGGCCATAGCCCCCTCTTGGTATTTCTGAATTTACCTCTTCGAATATTGGAATCTCTTTCTCGCACCCGGCTGGCCGTATTTCTTTCTTTCTTTTACCCTGGCATCCCTTGTCAGAAACCCTGCCTTCTTAAGAACGGATTTAAACTCCTCATTATACTCCACGAGGGCCTTGGATATACCGTGTCTGATAGCACCCGCCTGACCGGAGTTTCCACCTCCGTTGACATTGATATAGAAATCGAATTTATCTGTCTTTTCGGTCATATCGAGAGGCTGCAGCACCAGTCTCTTTAATATATCACGGGTAAAATAATCATCAAAATTTCTTTTATTGACTACAAAGGTACCACTACCTTCTTTCATCCATACCCTTGCTATCGAGGACTTCCTCTTGCCTGTGGCATAATAGCTTTTTGCTGACATTCGTTCTCTCCTGATCTATATTTCCAGCGGTTTGATCATCTGGGCCATATGCGGGTGCTTATCCCCCCTGTACACCTTGAGCTTCTTCAGCATCTGTCTCCCCAGATTGTTCTTCGGGAGCATCCCCTTGACTGTGCTTAGCAACAGCTCTTCCGGTTTCTCCGCCAGCATCTTGCCGGCTGTCGTTGATTTCAGCCCACCTGGATAACCGGTGTGATGATAGTAGATCTTATCGGTAAGTTTTTTACCTGTAAAGGACACCTTCTCCGCGTTTACTACTACTATAAAATCCCCGGTGTCAATATGCGGGGTATAGACGGGTTTGTGTTTTCCCCTCAAACGTCTTGCTATCTCTGCGGCAAGCCTGCCCAGCACTTTACCGTCGGCGTTAACAAGGCACCATTCTCTTTCTACACTTTCCTTCTTTGCACTGTATGTCTTCATAAATTCACCTGTATTCTATACTCAAAGAGGCGGAGGATATGTAATTATGGCGTGTTTGTCAAGGAAAAATCCATAAATTGTTACCATTGCGGCTTCCCGCCGCTCACTCTGCCAACCTTCCCAAGGCCATAGAGTGAAAAGATCATCATAAAGCTTCTGTCATCAGGCGAATCGGAATAGCTTAACGCCACGCTCCAGCACTGCTTGTGATAATCTACTCCGTAAGTTACTTCCAGGGTTTTTTTGTCGAGTAAATCTTTCCTCAGGACATACATCAGATCAAGGGATTCGGTCGCCTTTCCCTTGAAAGTGAGATTTATTTCCTCCACTGAATCCTGCGTATATCTGTACTCCGCTGTCAGGGAATCTCCGCGCTCGTCACTTATCTGGAAGCGGGAATTCATTGCTTCCCATTCACCGGCGTTGACGTTGAATTGTGCATCCGCTTCAATTGAGAAATACTGAAAGGGATCAAAATTAAGCTCGGCGAGGATATCGCCAAATGGCCTCTTTTCGGTCGTGGGACTTCCGCGATGCTTTCTTGCCTCTCTGATATCATACGACTGACTCAATTTCAGCCTGAGGAATTCACTGTAGGAAACATCACCACTCTCCTCATCCTTCAATCTGGCAATCAGTATGTTGGTAAGCGACCAGGTTACTGTGTTTGTCTCCGCTATCACACTTAGAAAATCAGGGATGTTTTCCTGATCTACATAGGGGATATATGAGTGTGTCAACTCCGGGGTAATGCCGTGCCGTATCTTGTCTACTACCTCCCCTCCCACATCAAACACCCTGTGTATTTCACTGGAAAGTGTCGCTCCGAGGGTGTACAGCTCCCGGCTGCCATCTTTGTCCTCTTTCCCCGCGACAGGCCCGCTGTATGAGCTTCTCCATGTCGTCTCTCTCATCCCGAGAGATGGTATAAATTCCAGGTAATCCCCAAACGAGAGAGGTAGTGAAAACTCCGGATAGGCATCAAACAAATGCCCCCTGTATCCCGTAGTCCTGTAATAATACCCGTATGATGATGTCAACTCAAAATCGAAGGGAGAATCAAGGATGGGCTGCTTTAGACCGGTAAGGGTAACCTCCGGATATTTCTGTAGTGTTTCATCGTTGGAGTAGCTCTGGAAATTATCCGTATATTCCATAAGCGTGGTCATGTTAAACAGACTCCAGTTTTTCACAAGGCGCGCCGTTGACTGTAGTGATGTCAGGGACTTATCTGCATCGAATGACACCCCGCCGAACCTTCGTGTATCGTTCTCTCTATAATGCGCCAGATAATAGTTGTACGAATCGAAATCCCTGAAATACCACCTGTCCGATACTCTTTTTATATCTGTCTTCAGGTAAAAACCCGGGCTGAATGTCGTTTCGTGATCCAGATAATATGACCATCTTTTATGGTCTTCTCTCCAGTCCCTGTGCAGAACGGCAGCCCCTTCGGATTCTGACACTTCCTTCGTGTCATTAAGATAGTCGGCATACATGGTGCCATATGAATGTTCGCCGACAATATACCGGAACTCCACCCCTTCCTGGAATCCCCTCTTGTCCATATAGCGCTGATAAAAGGTCGCGTCGGTGTTTTCTGAAACAGCCCAGTAAAAAGGAATTCCAACATCCCAGCCCAGTTTGTCGCGCGAATATGAAATCCTGGGGAAAAGCAGGCCTGTCTGTCTCGTAGTCTTCGCGGGAAATATCAGATAAGGAATATAAAGGGCGGGAACACCGTTCACCTGAAAGCTTCCACGTTTGATGGTTCCGTATCCGTCAATGGTAACTTCCATCTCTCTGCCGGTAAACTTCCAGTCGGGATTCTCGCCATCACAGGTCGTTGCCTGGCCATCCCTCAGATAATAGGTCGCATCGGCCTTCTTCTCCATGGTTTTCCCTTGAAGATAGAGGTGATTTTTGTCAAGGAACATCTTCCCATCGGACATGATGCCTGTTTCGCTGTCGATATTGAATTGCGCTTTTTCTCCTTCAAGGATATCCTCTCCGCTCTTTATGAATACATTGCCCTGAGCCTCAGCTTCATTCGTCATCCTGTTGAAGATGACTTTATCCGCCTTAATGTAGCCATCCTCAAATGTGATGATGACGTTGCCACTGGCCCTGTATATCAGGGTATCGCTATTATACGCCATTCTGTCAGCTTCAATATCCACTCGCCCCGGCATATCCGGCACCGAGGCAAAGGAAGAGCCCCAGCACAACAACAAAAGCATCGACATGAATAGCTGTATGCATCTTTTTCTCACTAAAGTATCCCTTAGTTCAGATCTACATTACCCTCAACTCCGTGTGTTACCACAAAAACCTGTTTTCCGGAAGGCCAAACACAGATTCTTCCTTATCTCTCCCACAAGATAGAGTGAGCCAGTAACGCAGATAATATCTCCCGCGCGGGCAAAAGAACGGGCCCTTGCAAGGGCATCACATGGATCGTCCGCGACCTCAATCCGATCACCATATGGGGTAGCGACTGACAACAGGTCCGCTGTACATACCGCCCTTTCTTCATTGGGTTTCGTGAGCACAATCCTGTCCGACAGAGACATCAATCTCTTTAACATCCAGACATAATCCTTGTCACCAAGCACACCGAACACCACTATCAGCTTCCTGTAGGAAAAATCTGTTACGAGGGCCTCGCACAGACATGTAATTCCCGCTGGATTATGCGCCCCATCCAGCACTATCCGTGGCTCATCTGATACAATTTCCAGTCTCCCCTCCCACCTGACACTTCTTAGCCCGTCAACCACGGAGCTGTCATCAATGTCCATACCTTCTGCCACCATAACTTCAACTACCGCGAGCGCGAGGGCTGCGTTTTCTGTCTGGTGCCTACCGGCAAGTGAGAGACTGAGACCACGATAGCTTTTATTAATTCCATAGTAGAAAAAAGTTCCCCTCTTGGATTTTCTGGTCCTTATGTCCCTGCCTGTCCTATAGAGGACAGCATCTCTCTGGCGACAGATCCCCTCAAGGGCATCAATCACTTTGCGTCCTCTGGCACCCGTTACGCAGATACCTCCTTTCTTTATGATTCCTCCTTTCTCGGCAGCAATTGACTTCAGGTCATTGCCGAGATAGCTCTGATGTTCCATGGAAATATTGGTTATTACGGATACCATTGGAGATGCAAGGTTCGTAGCGTCAAGCCTCCCACCCATACCCACTTCAATAATCGCCATATCCACCTTACACCGCGAAAAATACAAAAACCCCAGCGCTGTTGCAAATTCGAAATAGGTGACATCTTCTCTCGCTTTCTTGCGCACATTATCTATGAGAACGCAAAGCGTATCCCAGGGGATCATGTGATTATTTATCCTTATTCGTTCCCTGAAGTCGGACAGGTGCGGGGATGTATAGAGGCCAACCTTCATGCCTTCATGAGTTAATATGGAAGAGAGAATCGCCGCTGTGGATCCCTTACCGTTGGTGCCCCCTATCAGTACCGTTTTATAATCATTCTGGGGATTTCCAAGACGGCCGAGAAGCCTTGAGATGGGGGCCAGATCCAGACGTATTCCACTTCGTTTCAATCCGTCAAGATACGAGAGATGGTACTGCATGCATACACTCCAAACAAAAAGACCACAGGATTCACACTTCTACCCATGGCCTCCAAACCTTACTTTAGCACAGACCTATCACCGGGGATTCAATCCATTCCCGGTCGATAGATGGTCTTATTAACAGAGTTACTCCGGAATAATCCTGAACATCTCATCTCCGGGGCGAACTCTGTCAGAAACCTTGATTCCTATATAATCACCCGCCGTTGCCTTTTGTATCTGGTCATTATCGATTTCCATAGAGTCAATTCTGTCTTCGAAATCCGTGGTATGACCGACAAATCTGACTGTATCACCTGCGAGCAATTCTCCTGATGTAATCTTAACCGCCGCAACGCTCGGTTTCGCAAAGAACTTCATTACCTCTCCAATTCTCTCTTCTCCCATCACTCACAACCTCCTTGTCACCACCCATAAAGAATGTATTAAAAGCTCTCCCCACATACCGGAACATCTTGGCTGATTATAATCCTTCTCACTCAAAAATCAAGAAATAAAAAAGGGCAGCGGAAACCCCTGCCCTTAAAGATCACATTTGTCTATCTGTTTAGCCAGTGATTTTTTTCTTCTTTATACTTTTCTTCTTCTCATCCGGCATCAACTCTATCACGGAAACGGGGGCATTGTCTCCCACTCTGTTGCCTATCTTAATAATTCGCGTATACCCCCCCGCTCTTTCATTGTAACGAGTTGATAATTCTTCAAACACTTTTTTTGTAACGCTGTTATCCCTGATAAAAGACAGCGCCTGTCTCCTCGCGTGGAGAGTACCTCTCTTACCCAGCGTTATCATCTTATCGGCAACGCCTCTCAGTTCCTTGGCCTTCGCATCGGTCGTGGTTACCTTCTCGAGTTCAAGGAGGGAAGTCACGAGATTTCTCATCATGGCCTTCCTGTGACTTGATGTCCTGCCAAGTTTTCTTCCGGCTTTTTTGTGACGCATTGAGCACTACCCCTTTACAATATTATTCTTGCACACCCTCATTTTCACTGCCGGGAGCTTGAAAATCCACCTTGCTGCCCAGATTGAGTCCCATCTCGGCAAGGATATCCTTTATTTCATTCAAAGACTTTCTTCCGAAGTTCTGTGTCTTTAGCATCTCCGATTCTGACCTTTGAATAAGCTCTCCTATATATTGGATGCCGGCATTTTTCAGACAATTAGCTGATCTTACCGAAAGCTCAAGATCATCAACCCCCTTAAACAGGTTCTCGCTTATGCCGTCTTCTTCAACAAGCTCTTTCGGCTCCTCCATCTCCTCGCGCTCATCAAAATTGATAAACACATTCATCTGTTCCTTTAAACCCTTAGCCGCGTAGGCAATGGCATCTTCGGGTTGGATACTGCCATCCGTCCACACCTCGAGTGTCAGCTTGTCGTAATCTGTTATGTGACCAACGCGGGCGTTTGTAACTGCGTAGGCAACCTTTTTGATGGGGGAAAACATGGCATCAATATTGATTGTTCCTTCCGGCTGGCCTATCTCTAATTCTCGACTGGCAGGGACATACCCCTTACCGATATCAGCCATCAACTCGGCCCTGAACACCGCCGTATCCGAAAGGGTCGCTATGTGGTGCTCCAGATTCAAAATTTCAACCGTTTCATCCGTGATAATATCCCCTGCTTTAACAGTCCCTTTACCGGAAAAGTCTATGTGAAGGGTTCTGGGCCCATCTTCATGCAGCCTTAGCCGGACCCCTTTCATGTTCAGGATGATATCAGTGACATCTTCTTTGACTCCGGATATAGCGGAAAATTCATGCAGTACTCCATCAAATTTCACGGATGTAATAGCCGCTCCATAGATGGACGAAAGAAGCACTCTCCGAAGTGCATTCCCAAGTGTGATCCCAAATCCTTTTTCCAGTGGCTCGCAGGTAAATTCGCCATAAGCCGACGTATGGGTCTTCTCGTCAATCTCTATTCGTTTTGATTTTATCAGGCTGCGCCAGTTTCTCTCCATATTGTTAGTTCCTCATATAAAACTTTTTACTTAGAGTAAAACTCGACCACTAACTGCTCTTGGATGGGCATAGTCAGTTCTTCACGAGTAGGCAGCGCTTTTACAGTACCGGCAAATTTATCTTTTTCCAGATCCAGCCATTCGGGGATGCCTCGTCTGGCAACGGTTTCAACTGCATCAAGTATAGTGGCGACCTTCCTGCTTTTTTCCTTAACCTGTATCTTGTCACCCATTTTAACCAGATAGGATGGAATGTTTACCTTTCTCTCGTTCACCAGAAAATGGTTGTGCCTTACAAGCTGTCTGGCCTCCGCCCTGGAATTCGCAAAACCAAGCCTGTAGACCATATTGTCCAGTCTTCTCTCCAGCAGGAGCAGCAGATTTGTACCTGTCACACCCTTCAACCGCTCAGCTTTTTCAAAATAACCCTTAAAGGATTTTTCCAAAAGACCAAATGACCTCTTGAGTTTCTGCTTTTCCCTTAACTGGGTACCGTAATCGGAAGCCTTTCGCCTGAATTTAATCTGTCCATGCTCTCCGGGTATATAACTTCTTCTTTCAAAGGAGCATTTGTCACCATAACACCTGTCTCCCTTAAGAAACAGCTTTGCTCCCTCAGCCCGGCATAACCTGCATAATGATCCTCTATATCTTGCCAAAACACTCCTCCCCTAATATATAATTCAGTCAGGGCTGGTAATCTAAACTCGCCTTCTCTTCGGCGGACGACATCCGTTATGGGGAATCGGAGTCACATCCCTGATAAGACTTATGTTTAACCCAGCCGCCTGCAGCGCCCTTAGCGCCGACTCTCTTCCCGAACCAGGTCCCTTTATAAATACTTGCACATTCCTGAGTCCATGCACCTTGGCCTTCTTGACAGCATCCGTGGCGGTCAACTGCGCCGCGAATGGAGTGCTCTTTCTTGAACCCTTGAATCCCTGCCCCCCACCCGAAGACCACGCAACAACATTGCCGCTCAGATCCGTAATGGTGACTATGGTATTGTTAAAAGTTGATTGAATATGAGCAATCCCGTCAGAAATATTCTTTTTTTCCTTTTTCTTTACATTTCTCTTTTTTGGTCGAGCCATTTCTCCTCCAAGCATAGAGCCCGCCTAATAGCAGACTCTGATATTATTACCTTCTCTTTCCCCCAACAGCTCTTCTCGGACCTTTTCTCGTTCTCGCATTGGTAGATGTCCTCTGGCCCCTTACAGGAAGGCCTCTTCTGTGTCTCAAACCTCTGTAAGTCCCTATATCCATGAGGCGTTTGATCGACATGGTGATCTCTCTCTTGAGATCACCCTCAACCTTGTAATCTTTATCAAGAATATCCCTTATGGCAGTCATCTGCTCATCGAGAAGATTATCTGTCTTGATACCGAAATCAATCCCGGCCTCTTCAAGGATCACCCTGGCCTTGGACCTCCCGATACCGTATATATACGTCAGAGCTATTTCCATTCTCTTGTTCTTGGGTAAATCAACTCCCGCGATTCTTGCCACCTTGCAACCTCCCTCTGTTTATCCCTGGCGCTGTTTATGTTTGGGGTTTTCGCATATGACTCTCACAACACCACGTCTCTTGATAATCTTACACTTTTCACATATCTTTTTAACTGACGCCCTTACTTTCATTGTTCTCCCACTCCGTTTCCGCCTTATTTCGACCGATATGTAATCCTGCCACGTGTCAGGTCATAAGGCGATAGTTCTATCGTAACCTTGTCGCCCGGTAAAATCTTGATAAAATGCATCCTCATTTTTCCTGAGATATGCGCCAGAACACGATGACCGTTTTCGAGCTCAACCCGGAACATCGCATTAGGTAACGGTTCCAATACAGTGCCTTCAACAATTATAGCTTCCTCTTTAGCCATTCACTCATCACTCCGTTTGTACGTGTGGGTACTTAATCCCTTTATTTCCTGCTGCTTAATATCACAGGTCCGTCTTTTGTGACGGCTATCGTATGCTCAAAATGGGCTGACAGGCTATTGTCGTCTGTTATCACTGTCCATCCGTCCGGTTTTGTTTTTACTTTGTATGATCCTTCATTCACCATGGGTTCTATGGCAATTACCATACCTGCCTTAAGCTCGATGCCCCGGCCACTCTTTCCAAAGTTCGGAACCGGAGGATCCTCATGAAGGCTTCTGCCTATTCCGTGACCAACATAATCTCTTACAACTGAAAAACCGGCTTGCTCCACACAACCTTGTACCGCAAAGGAGATGTCTCCTAATATATTGCCTTCTCTTGCCTTCTCTATGCCTTTATACAGAGATTCTTCCGTTACATGCATCAACCTGTCTGCTAATGTAGAAACCTCCCCCACTGCGACAGTAATGGCGGAATCTCCGTAATATCCATTATAAAAAACCCCGTAATCGAGGCCGACAATATCGCCTCGTTCGAGAGGTCTGTTCGAAGGGATACCGTGAACAACCTCCGAGTTTACAGACGCACAGAGCGCGTAGGGAAATCCACCGTAACCTTTGAAGGCAGGTTTTGCTCCACGTTCTCTCGTCACTTCCTCGGCATATTCATTCAACCTCAATGTCGTAATGCCTGGGATTACCCTTTCCTTCAGACCAGTCAGCACCTCGGCCACAATAGCATTGCTCTCTCCCATTTTTTTCACTTCGTCGGGAGATTTAAGGATAATCATAAGGTGTATTGCCTCACAGATGGCACAAGGCACCAGATGTCACTCAACGCCTTCTGCCCATCCTGCCCTTTTTCATAAAACCTTCATACTGTCTGGTGAGCAGGTGTGTCTCTATCTGACCTGCCGTGTCTAAGGCCACTCCGACAACAATAAGAAGGGCTGTTCCCCCAAAATAAAAAGGGACATTAAACCGACTTATCAGGATACTCGGCAGGACGCAGACTGCAGATACATATATAGCGCCACTGAAGGTAAGCTTCGTCAGCACACTGTCTATATACTCAGCCGTCTTTTTGCCGGGTCTTATGCCAGGTACATAACCACCATTCTTTTTCATATTATCGGCAACATTCACCGGGTTGAACGTTACAGCCGTGTAGAAATAGCAGAAGAATACTATGAGCGCAACGTAAAACAGTTCATAAATAACCTGCCCGGGCATCAGGAATCCAGCTACTGCCTTCATCCACGGATGTGGTATGAAATTGGCTATGGTAGCGGGAAACATGATAATTGATGAGGCAAAAATCGGGGGGATAACTCCCGCCGTATTAACCTTCAACGGCAGATGTGTTGTCTGCCCACCGTACATCTTTCTCCCGACAACCCTTTTAGCGTATTGTACAGGGATCCTCCTCTGCGCACTCTCAACAAATACGATAACGCCAACAACACCAATCATCATTATCGTGAGAAGTACCCCAAAGAATATTCCCATCTCACCAGTAGATATGAGGCGGAAGGAATTCACAACCGCAGCGGGACCTCGGCACACTATACCGGCAAAAATAATCAGGGATATTCCGTTACCTATCCCCTTCTCGGTAATCGTTTCTCCGAGCCACATGATAAACGACGTACCAGCCGTCAGTGTAATGACCGTCATCAACCGAAAGGCCCACCCAGGCGTGATAACAACGGACAAACCAGAGGGCCCGGCCATGTTCTCGAGACCTACAGCTATGCCAAATCCCTGTATGATACTCAGAATAACTGTGCCATACCTCGTATACTGGGTTATTTTCCTTCTGCCTGCTTCTCCCTCCTTGGACAGTTTTTCGAGGTGGGGAACAGCGACTGTAAGCAATTGAAGGATAATGGATGCGCTGATATAGGGCATAATCCCCAGTGCAAAGACTGAGAGCCTGCTCAGGGCGCCCCCCGCAAACATATCAAAGAGCCCGAGTAGAGAGTTCCTCGCCTGCTCAAAGAATGCGGCAAGGGCCTGTGAGTCTATACCGGGAGTTGGGACATGCGCACCTATCCTGTAAACAGCAAGGAGAAAAAAGGTGAACAGAATCTTCTTCTGCAGCTCAGGGATCTTTGTTATGTTTTGAAAGCCACCTATCATTAAATAATCTCTATCCTGCCGCCTGACGCCTCTATCTTTTTCCTGGCGCCGCAGCTAATACCATTTACCCTCAATGTTAAGGGATAGTCTATACTTCCATTACCAAGCAACTTGATCCCGTCGCCACCATTTTTGACAAGGCCCCCAGTCACCAGGGCATCCGCATCTACGATCGAATCCTCAGGAAATCTGCTTAGTTGTCCGACATTAACAATAACCATATCTTTTCGGAAATGGTTAAAAAAGCCTCTCTTCGGCAGTCTTCTTGTGAGGGGCATCTGTCCGCCCTCGAATCCTGGTCTCACACCTCCACCCGAACGAGAGTTCTGACCCTTTGACCCCCGGCAGGATGTTCCACCATGACCGGACCCATCACCGCGTCCAACCCGTTTTCTCGTTTTGGTAGATCCCTCTGCAGGTCTCAATTCGTTCAGTTTCATTTTTCCCTCTCACATTCCTCCGCCGAAACCAGATGAGAGACCTTGTTGACCATACCTCTGATTTCCGGAGTGTTTTCCAGGTAAACGGCTTTATTCAACTTCACAAGCCCCATTCCACGAAGTACCTTTCTCTGCTTTTCAGGTCTTCCTATGGGACTTTTGATAAGTTTAATCCTAAGTTGTTTCACTACCCATTCCTCAACATTACATTTTTAGATTTCAGCTATCTCTTTTCCCCGCAGCGCGGCTATCTGTGCGGGGGTTCTCAAGCTCTTCAGTCCATCCATAGTAGCCTTAACAAGATTATGGGGATTGTGCGAACCCAGACATTTAGTCAACACGTTCTGAACACCGGCCACCTCGAGGATAGCTCTTACTGCTCCTCCGGCTATGAGTCCCGTTCCCTTGGAGGCGGGTTTTAGAAGAACCCTACCGGCCCCATAGTGCCCGATTATCTCGTGGGGAATCGTCCCCTCCTCGATGGACACCTTAACAAGATTCCTCTTGGCCATCTCCATACCCTTCCTGATGGCCTCGGGGACTTCATGTGCCTTGCCCAGTCCAATGCCGACAGAGCCATTTCCATCTCCAACGGCCACTACAGCACTGAAACGAAATCGCCTACCGCCCTTTACCACCTTGGCAGTTCTTTTGATCTTTATTACCTTGTCAAGAAGTTCGCTTTCTTCCATATTTCCCTTATCCAGATTCAAGTTTTATAGTTTTACACCCTTTTCCCTTACACCTTCGGCAAGAGATTTTATTCGTCCATGATAAAGAAACCTTCCCCTGTCGAAGACTGCTTCTTTGATGCCCTTTGACAGCAGGTTTTTCGCCATCATTTTTCCAACTTCTCTGGCCGCCTCAACCTTTTTCAGACCAGTCAGACCCCCCTTTATATCACTATCGAGAGTCGATGCCTGAGTCAGGGTCTTCCCTACGTCGTCGGCAATTGCCTGGACATATATATATCTGGAACTACGAAAAACCGAAAGGCGCGGCCGCTCCTGTGTGCCACAAATCTTACTTCTGACTCTCTTCGCGCGCCTTTCTCTTATCTTTTTCAATCTCTTTATTGATGCCACAACAACTCCCCTGCAATAATTTTGACAACTTTGCAAAAAGTCCGTATCCGATTTATGTACCCGCAGATTTTCCTACTTTCTTTCTCACATATTCGCCTGCGTACCTGATCCCCTTCCCCTTATAAGGTTCAGGTTTTTTCACGCTCCTGATCTCTGAGGCTGTCCTGCCCACAAGTTCCTTGTCAATACCTGAAACCACCATATTTACCTGCTTGTCAAACTTAATGGTTATCCCCTTCGGTATATTGTATTTCACAGGATCAGAGTATCCTACGAGCAGTTTGAGCACATTGTCAGCCACTTCTCCGCGGTATCCAACCCCGACAATCTCCAGGGACTTTTCAAATCCCTGACTCACACCCGTTACCATATTGGCAATCAGAGTCCTTGCAAGACCATGCAGAGATCTGCCCCTTCTATCGTCAGACATTGTATTCACAATGGCCATATCCCCCTCAAAGGCGATCTCGATACCCTGTGGAATTTCCTTGGTAAGTGTCCCCCTGGGACCCTCTGTAATCATCAGAGACCCGTCCTGGGTGATTTTTACTCCGTCAGGTATCTCTATCGGTTTCTTGCCAATTCTCGACATGAATAACTCTCCTGCCTCATCTTATCAACTATCAACTACGAAAACTTATTTTCACCACACCTTGCAGAGGATTTCACCACCAACATTCATGCCACGCGCCTGTTTATCAGACATGATCCCCCTGGAAGTCGAAAGAATAGCGACCCCATATCCATTGAGTACCTTTGGAATATCCTGACTGCCTGAATATATTCTTCTGCCTGGCTTACTGACTCTTTGTATGTCTGTTATCACGCTATCCTTCGCTCCGGAATATCTCAGATGTATTCTCAACATCCCATGCGCATTCTTATCACCTTTTCTGACATCAAACCCACTAATATATCCCGCGTCTTTCAACACCTTCGCAAGGTTTAAATTCATCCTCGACAGCAACACGTCAACATTTTTAAACTTCATACGAGTCGCGTTTCTGATTCGTGTCAGCATGTCAGCAACAGGATCGGTCATACCCATCTTGCTTCTCCTTTACCAGCTTGATTTTACAACGCCTGGAAGTTCTCCGTTAAGTGCGCGTTTTCTAAGACATATCCTGCACATGTCAAATTTTCTGTAATAAGCACGTGGTCTTCCACACAACGGACAACGATTATATTCCATAACCGAAAACTTCTTCTTGGCCTTGGCTTTTGCTATCAAGGATTTCTTTGCCACACCAATTCCTCCCTAATTACGAAATGGAACACCCATTAACTTTAAAAGTTGCCTTGCCTCGGCGTCTGTCTTAGCCGTCGTGACAATTGATATATTCATTCCTTTAACTTTGTCGATCTTGTCATAATCGATCTCGGTAAAGATGTAATGTTCATGAATCCCCATAGAAAAGTTGCCACTGCCATCAAACGACTTCGGCGAAATACCCCTGAAGTCTCTGATCCTCGGGATGGCAACATTGACAAGTCTGTCAAGAAATTCGTACATCTTCTCCTGTCTCAATGTCACCATGCACCCAATTGACATTCCCTGCCGCAGTTTAAATGTTGCAATTGATTTACGCGCCTTTGTAACAACCGGTCTCTGGCCAACAATCATGCCAAGTTCCAAGACAGCGCTGTCGAGGATCTTGATATTCTGAATTGCCTCACCCAGACCCATATTCACCACAATCTTTTCGAGTTTGGGAACCTGCATGGGGTTCTCGTACCCAAGCTCCTTAATTAATGCGGGAGTCACTTCATCTTTATAAAATTTTCTTAATCTTGCCATCTGTCATTCCCCGCCTTACTCATCCAATAACTCTTTGCATTTTTTACAAATACGAACCTTCTTGCCATCCTCCAGCATCTTGTACCCTACCCTTACCCCGGTACCACATTTGTTACAGACAAGCATGACATTGGATAGATGAAGAGGTGATTCCTTTTCCACTATTCCACCTTTTCCGCTCGCATCGGGCCGCTGGTGTTTTTTTATCAGGTTTACTTTTTCGATTACAACTCGATTCTTTTCCCGGACGACATTAAGCACCTTACCGGTCTTACCAATCTCCCTGCCGGCTATTACTTTTACTGTGTCATTCTTTTTTATATGCATTCGCTGCATCTCCAATACTCAAATACGTGCACTTTACTTATATTACTTCAGGGGCAAGGGATACTATCTTCATAAACTGTTTTGCCCGCAGTTCCCTGGCCACCGGTCCGAATATCCTTGTGCCGAGCGGTTCAAGCTGATCATTTATAAGCACAGCCGAGTTTTCATCAAACTTGAGATACGATCCATCGTTTCTGCCGATTTCCTTTTTCGTTCTCACGACAACGGCCTTCAGTACATCTCCCTTTTTCACCTTCGAGTTGGGAATGGCCTCTTTGACTGAAACTACAATGACATCACCCACGTGGGCATATCTTCTGCGTGACCCGCCAAGAACCTTTATACAGCAGACCTTTCTGGCCCCAGAATTATCCGCCACCCTTAAAAAGGTTTGCATCTGTATCATAACAAAACCCCACCGCTACATCCCTGTTATTTCGCTTTCTCCAATATCTCACTCACCCGCCATCTCTTCTCTTTACTGAAAGGGCGTGACTCTACGATTAAAACCTTATCTCCAAACCCACATCTGTTTTCCCCATCATGGGCCTTGTATTTTATATGCCTCTTTATATATTTATGGAATCTGGGATGCTTAACCAGCCGTTCAGTCAGGACAACAATCGTCTTGTCCATCTTGTCGCTTACCACCTTTCCCTGTATACTCCTCTTGTTCCCTCTGTTATCCATTTTACCTCGGGGCTCCCCTTTCTCTGAGAACTGTCTTTACACGGGCCACATCTTTTTTCACGCTCTTTATTACAGAAGACGACTCCAACTGTCCTGTTGCAAAACGAATGCGAAGCCTGAAAAGCTCTTCAACGAGGCTCTTGCTCTTTTCTGTTAACTCATCCACACTAAGATCTTTGATTTCCTTAATTTTCATCAAATATCTCCCTGGAAAGGAACTTGGTAGCCACAGGAAGCTTATACGACGCCAGCCTCAACGCCTCGCGGGCAACATCTCTCGGGACACCCTCCATTTCGTAGAGAACAGTACCCTTTTTGACTATTGCAACCCACTCTTCAGGAGACCCCTTTCCCTTTCCCATACGAGTCTCAGCGGGTTTTTTTGTCACTGACTTATGCGGGAAGATGCGTATCCATATCTTGCCGCCACGTTTCACATGGCGGGTTATTGCAATACGGGCAGATTCGATCTGACGCGCCGTTAACCGGCCGCTTTCCACTGCCTGGAGCCCATATTCCCCAAAGTCCACAGTGATTCCCTTATGAGCGCTGCCTTTTATGCGACCCTTCTGCAACTTCCTGTATTTTACTCTCTTAGGTGCTAACATAACGATCCTATTCCTGAATGCTCTTCTTGTCCGGCAGAACCTCGCCATTAAATATCAAGACCTTGACTCCTATGATTCCGTAGGTTGTACGCGCCTCGGCAAAACCATAATCGATATCCGCTCTCAATGTATGAAGGGGAACCCGGCCTTCCCTGTACCATTCTTTTCTCGCCATCTCCGCCCCGCCCAGTCTGCCGGCGCAAGCCACTCTGACACCCTTGACACCGAACTTCATGGCTGTGGTTACGCTTCGTTTCATGGCTCTTCTGAAACTTACCCTTCTTACAAGCTGAAGTGCTATGTTCTCGGCCACAAGCTGTGCGTCTGTTTCCGGCTTTCGCACCTCGAGGATATTGATAATAACATCCCCCGTCATGATCTGCTGAATATCCGTCTTTACCTTTTCTATTTCCGATCCCTTCCGCCCGATAATAATACCGGGTCGCGCCGTATATATGTTGATCTTTGCCTTGTCGGAGGCTCTTTCAATCTCAATACTGGATATACCGGCATGGAAGAACTTATCTTTTATATGTTTTCTGATTCGTATATCTTCATGCAGCAGCTCACTGTAATTTCGCTCCGCAAACCACTTCGAACTCCATGTTTTATTGATACCCAACCTGAACCCGATGGGATTTACTTTTTGTCCCAAACCTACACCTCCTTAAAGATTACCCTTCGCCAAGCACAACCGTTATATGACTTGTCCGCTTCTTTATGGGAGCTGCTCTTCCCTGTGCCCTTGCTCTCCACCTCTTCAACGAAGGCCCCTGATCCACAAATATCTCTTTTACATAAAGTATGTTCTCATCTATATTGGGATTTTGTACCGCATTAGCCATCGCGGATTTCAAAACCTTCCTGACGATACCTGCGGCCTTTTTGTCTGTAAAGCCCAGGACAGTATCCGCATCCTCAACCTTTTTTCCCCTAACCAGATCAACCACCAGTCTTGCCTTCTGAGGTGATATCCGGATATATTTACCAACAGCTTTTGTTTCCATTCGTCACTAATCCCCACACGATGATTCTAACTATCTCTTTTTCAGTCTTGTTTTTCTGTCTCCGGCATGGCTGTAAAAGGTCCTCGTTGGCGCGAATTCACCAAGTTTATGTCCAACCATATCCTCGGTCACATATACAGGGATGAATTTCTTTCCATTGTGGACCGCAAATGTATGGCTTACCAGATCAGGTACTATCGTTGACCGTCGGGACCACGTCTTGATTACCGCCCTGCGCCCTGTTCCCTCTGCAAACCGCACCTTTTTAAGAAGTTTCTCGTTAATGTAAGGCCCTTTTTTTATTGAACGCGCCACGTCCTAACCTCTTTTCTTGACAATATATTTATCAGAACTTCTGTTTTTCCTCGTCTTATAACCCTTAGTAGGCACTCCCCATGGCGTACATGGATGCCTGCCACCGGACGATCTGCCCTCTCCACCACCCATCGGATGGTCAACAGGGTTCATAACCACTCCGCGAACCTTGGGCCTCTTTCCCAGCCACCTAGTCCGCCCCGCCTTACCAATACTCATGTTCTCATGATCGATGTTACCGATTTGCCCTATTGTTGCCTTACATCCCATCAGGATTTTGCGAACCTCTCCGGAGGGCAGGCGAACCTGCGCATAAGAACCCTCTTTTGCCATGAGCTGACCATAAGAACCGGCGCTGCGAATCAACTGCCCGCCCTTGCCCATCTTGAGTTCAAGATTATGGATAAGTGAACCCAGGGGTATATTTCTCAGTGGTATCGTGTTACCAGTCTTTATATCCTCTTTCTCCCCACTGATAACATTATCACCCACTTCAAGGCCCAGCGGAGCAAGTATATATCTTTTTTCCCCATCCATGTAATGGAGGAGGGCAATTCTTGAAGAACGATTCGGATCATATTCAATGGCCGCCACCTTGGCAGGGATATCCATCTTGTCGCGCCTGAAGTCTATGACCCTGAATTTTCTCTTATGGCCACCTCCGATATGCCTGCTTGTCATCCGCCCCAGATTATTCCGTCCGCCGGTTTTCTTCAGCGCCTTTACAAGGCTCTTCTCAGGCTTCGACTTTGTTATCTCCTCAAAGGTAGATGCTGTCTGAAATCTCCTGCCTGGTGATGTTGGTTTGTATGTCTTCAGTGCCATGTTACTCTACAACCCCTTCTTTTTATACTCCCTCAAAGACTTCAATCGCGTTGTCCGGAGCAACCGTTACTACAGCCTTTTTCCAGTTTCGTCTCCTGCCGACAATTCTCCCCATTCTCTTCTTTTTGCCAGTAACATTCGCTGTATGAATATTCATCACTTTAACTTTGAATATTTTTTCGATAGCATTGCGTATATCTATCTTCGTTGCATCCCGATCAACCTCGAAGAAATATTTATTATCTTCATCTCTGGCAATCGTACTTTTTTCTGTAACAAGCGGTTTCTTTATGACGGAATATATATCCATTATGACAACAACGCCCCTTCTATCTTTTTCACGGAGGGCTCCAGAAGAACAAGACTGTCATACTTGAGCAGATCATACACATTGATACCCTCTGATCGCATCATCTTCACGTCTTTAATATTCTTGGATGATTTCTCCAGGATGCTATTCTTCTCATCAAGGACAAAAAGGGCCTTTCCAAGCTCAAACCGGTCAAGCACCTCTTTAAATTTCTTTGTCTTTATCTCGGCCATGGGAAAGTCCCTGAGTATAATTACCCTGTCTTCATTGACCTTCATACTCAAAGCGGACCTTAAAGCAGCCTTCCTCACCTTTTTCGGAACCTTATAAGAATAATCCCTCGGTTTGGGGCCAAACACAACCCCTCCGCCCCTCCATATGGGAGATCTCGACGTGCCAGCTCTCGCTCTTCCTGTTCCCTTTTGTCGCCATGGCTTTCTTCCGCCACCGCGTACCTCACTCCGACCCTTTGTAGAGGCGGTACCCTGTCTTTTGCCCGCAAGCTGCATCTTTACAACTTCATAAAGTATGTGCTCATTTACCTCAGCTCCAAAGACAAGGTCATTAAGCTCCAATTCAGCTACCCTGGTTTTCTCTATATCATATACACTTAGAACCGGCATTTTCTACCACTCGATATCCTTATATTTTAATAGCGTCCTTTATTATGACAATACCATTCTTGCTGCTCGGTACAGCTCCCTTTACCAGAATCAGATTTTGTTCCGGCCTTACACCCACCACCATCAAGTTCTGTACTGTCTGTGTGGAATTGCCCATATGTCCAGGCATCCTCTTTCCCTTGAAGACTCTGGAAGGCCACGCGCTCGCACCAATGGATCCGGGCGCCCGGTGAAACATTGAACCATGGGTGGCCTTTCCGCCACGAAACCCGTATCTCTTCACCACACCGGCAAAACCTCTGCCTCTCGTCGTTCCAACAACATCTATATAGTCGCCGACCTTGAAAACATCCGCCTTCAGTTCCGAGCCCACTTCATATTCACTGCCAGATTCAAGCCTGAACTCTTTGAGGATTCTGAAATATCCTTTGTCGGCCACCTTAAAATGCCCCTTGAGGGGTTTGTTGACCCCCTTCTCCTTCACTCGATCAAACCCGAGCTGCAAGGCATCATATCCATCCACTTTATCGGTTTTTTTCTGTATAACAACGCAGGGTCCCGCCTCTATGGCTGTGACAGGAATAACTGAACCGTCATTCCAGAATATCTGAGTCATACCTAATTTTTTGCCTATTAATCCCTTTTTCATGACATCTACGATTTCCTGTGTGCTCTTTTGACAAAAAATGAGGAGACGAAACTTAAAAGATCATCTCCTCACTATTCACCATATTTATAGCTTTATCTCTACGTCAACACCAGCCGATAGATCAAGTTTCATCAACGTATCTACTGTCGCCTGCGTCGGTTCCATAATATCAATAAGTCTCTTATGGGTTCTGATTTCAAATTGCTCTCTGGACTTCTTATCAACATTGGGGGATCTGTTTACACAATACTTGTTTATCACTGTTGGAAGGGGAATTGGGCCCGCAACTCGCGCCCCCGTCCTCTTCGCAGACTCCACAATGTCCTGCGCCGACCTGTCAAGCAACTTATAATCGTAAGCCTTGAGACGAATTCTTATCTTTTGATTCTCCATCTGATCCTCTATCTACTGCCGGTTGTCAGGCGTGTTATTCGATAATTTCGCTTACGACACCGGCCCCTACAGTTCTGCCACCTTCACGGATAGCAAATCTCAACTGTTCCTCCATGGCAATGGGGGTTATCAACTCAGCCACAATCTCCACGTTATCGCCAGGCATTACCATTTCAATCCCTTCCGGAAGCGTAGCAATCCCTGTCACATCCGTGGTCCTGAAATAATACTGCGGTCGGTAACCGTTGAAGAAAGGTGTGTGCCTTCCTCCCTCTTCTTTGGTAAGGACATAAACCTGGGCCTTGAACTTGGTATGGGGGGTAATTGAGCCGGGCTTTGCAACAACCTGCCCTCTTTCAACATCTTCCCGTTTTGTACCCCTCAAAAGGACACCGATATCGTCACCGGCCCTTCCCTCATCAAGAGTCTTGCGGAACATTTCCACGCCGGTACATACAGTTTTAAAGGTGGGCCTGATCCCCACTATTTCAACTTCGTCACCAGTCCTTACAATTCCCCTGTCAGCACGACCCGTAACAACCGTTCCACGCCCGGAGATGGTAAACACATCACCGACAGGCATAAGAAAAGGCTTGTCAAGGTCTCGGACAGGTTCCGGAATATAAGAATCAACGGCATCCATCAGCTCCCATATGCTTTTAACGTCCTCAGAGTCTGCATCTTCGCTCTCCAGGGCCTTCAAGGCCGATCCCCTTACAATCGGAATATCATCACCCGGGAAATTATAATCCGTCAGAAGTTCTCTCAACTCCAGTTCAACGAGATCAAGGAGCTCAGGATCATCTACCAGATCAACCTTATTCATGTAAACAATCATATATGGCACCTGCACCTGTCTGGCCAGGAGTATGTGCTCTCTCGTCTGCGGCATGGGACCGTCTGAGGCCGCCACTACCAGTATGGCTCCATCCATATGAGCGGCGCCCGATATCATATTTTTTATATAGTCGGCGTGCCCCGGGCAATCGACATGAGCATAATGCCTCTTCTCGGTTTCATATTCAACATGCGCGATATTTATGGTAACGCCTCTTTCTTTCTCCTCGGGGGCGTTATCAATCGAATCAAAGGGCATATATTCGGCAAGGCCCTTAGAGGCCAGATGCTTTGTGATAGCAGCGGTCAACGTAGTTTTGCCGTGGTCCACATGTCCGATGGTTCCAACATTCAGATGTGGTTTTGTCCTTTCAAATTTCTTCTTTGCCATAACCATTGCCTCCTTTAATAAAAATGGTTAATTAATTGTCTTATTAATCCCTGTGGGCAACCCTTTTATCTGCTCACTTATACTATCACGCCTCAACCTATCTGCAACTGAACTGCTCTGACTGAATCGAAGCCCGTATCCTAAAATCTGTAATGGGCAAATGCCTTATTCGCTTCGGCCATCTTGTGAGTGTCTTCTCTCTTCTTAACAGATGCCCCTCTGCCCCCGGCCGCATCCATGAATTCAGCCGCCAGCTTTTCCTTCATGCTTTTACCAACGCGTGATTTGGCATTCCCTATCAGCCATCTGATCGCAAGGGCCGTTCGCCTGTCAGGCAAGACTTCGGTAGGCACCTGATACGTGGCGCCGCCTATCCGTCTCGATTTTACCTCAAGAACCGGCCTCACGTTATCCATGGCCTTTTCAAAAACTTCAAGGGGTGATCCGTTTACCTTACTTTCAATACTGCCAAAAGCGCCATAGAGCATAGACTCTGCAACACTCTTTTTCCCTTTCTTCAACAGGTTATTAATAAACCTTGCCACCAGCACACTGTTGTACTTGGGATCCGCCAGTATCTTTCGTTTTGTGACTACTCTTCTCCTCGGCATATAACTCTTCCTGTCTACTTAGGTTTTTTGGAGCCGTATTTTGATCTGCTCTGTTTCCTGTCCTGAACCCCTACGGCATCCAGCGAACCTCTTACCACATGATATCTTACCCCGGGAAGGTCCTTAACCCTGCCACCCCTTACGAGAACAACGGAATGTTCCTGAAGATTGTGTCCTATCCCAGGTATATAGGAGGTGACCTCGTACCCACTGGTAAGACGAACCCTTGCCACCTTTCTAAGGGCGGAATTAGGCTTCTTGGGAGTGGTGGTATACACCCTCACGCAAACCCCCCTTCTCTGGGGACAACTGGCAAGCGCCGGAGCTGAGGTCTTCTTCTTTATCCTTGATCTGCCCTTACGTATCAACTGGTTTATCGTAGGCATCTTTCCTCCAAAAATCCTTCCTGCAATCTCGTCTCATGCTGCATTACAGCAAAGTAGCGACTTGTATCAATTCGCAACTTGACTGTCAAGGTTTTTCTCGATATCCCCACCATTTATTTGCTGGTCATCTGACTCCGGAGGGTCAGGAGTTTCGTTCTTCACATCTATTCCCAGTTTCTTATACATGGGAAGCCCCGTGCCGGCAGGAATCAGCCTGCCCATAATCACATTCTCCTTAAGACCTCTCAAATAATCCACTTTGCCGGACAAGGCCGCCTCTGTAAGCACCCTCGTTGTTTCCTGAAAAGAAGCCGCGGAAATAAAGCTGTCGGTATTAAGCGATGCCTTTGTAATACCAAGGAGTACGGGTACGGCAGTGGCCGGAATTTCTTCCCGTTGAATTGCCGCTTCATTCTCCTTTTCAAACCGGTTCTTATCTACCTGCTCATCCACGAGAAACGATGTGTCACCGGAATCTGTAACTCTTACTTTTTTGAGCATCTGGCGTACAATAATTTCAATATGCTTGTCATTGATCTTGACTCCCTGCAATCTGTAAACCTCCTGCACCTCGTCAACCAGATAACTAGCCAGTTCCTTCTCGCCTTTGATATTAAGAATGTCATGTGGATTACTCGACCCATCCATCAGGGCCTGCCCTGCTATCACCCTGTCACCCTCCTGAACGCTTATATGCTTCCCCCTGGCAATCAGATACTCCTTAGGGTCACCGATACCAGGTGTTACAATTATTTTCCTTTTCCCCTTGACATCCTCACCGTATGAAACCTCCCCGTCTATCTCGGTTATTACTGCATACTCTTTCGGCTTTCTGGCTTCAAACAGTTCCGCGACACGAGGGAGACCTCCTGTAATATCCTTCGTTTTTGTGGTTTCCCTGGGGATCTTGGCGATAATATCGCCCGCCCTTATTTCATCACCCTCTGAAACACCGATATTCGCTCCTACAGGCAGCAGATGTCGCGCGATAGTATGCGACCCGGGAACCCTCGCTGTCCTTCCATCCTTGTCCTTTATTGATACTCTCGGTCGCAGGTCGGCAACCCTGTATTCCACAATCACCTTCCTCGAAAGGCCGGTAACCTCATCAACCTGTTCCTTCATGGTTTTCCCCTCGATAACATCTCCAAACTTTACGGTTCCATCGATCTCGGAGAGGATTGGTATCGAATAGGGATCCCACTGGGCAATTCGGGTGCCTTCTTTTATATTGTTCCCTTCAACAACCTTCAGGTATGCCCCATAAGGAACAGGGTACTTGCCACGGTTTCTTCCTTCTTTATCCAGAACGTGAACCTCTCCATTCCTGCTCATAACAATGGTTTCATTATCCTTGTTTATCGCCACGGTGATATCAACAAATTTGAGCGCCCCATCATGTCTCGCCTCGAGGGTGGAGTGTTCTTCAAACTTCGCCGTTCCACCTATGTGGAATGTTCTCATAGTCAACTGGGTCCCGGGTTCACCTATGGATTGAGCCGCAATAATGCCAACCGCCTCACCTATATTTACCAGATGGCCATGCGCCAGGTCTCTTCCATAACACCTTATGCAGATACCGTGCTTCGATTTACATGTAAGGGCGGATCTTATGAGTACTTTCTCCAGTCCCGCTTTGTCGATATTTTCCGCGAGTGTTTCATCAATCTCCTGATTTGCCTTCACCAGTATTTCTCCGGTAAAGGGATCTTCTATATCCTCCAGTGCAACCCTGCCGAGAATACGTTCACCCACCGTTTCTATTATTTCTCCACCCTCGACGAGAGCTGAAACGTAAATTCCATCGAGAGTGCCGCAATCTTCCTCCATAACAATACTATCCTGCGCCACATCAACAAGCCTTCTCGTCAGATATCCTGAGTTCGCCGTCTTCAGGGCCGTATCGGCAAGACCCTTTCTGGCGCCATGCGTGGAGATAAAGTATTCCAGAACCGTAAGACCTTCCCTGAAGTTGGCTGTGATGGGCGTTTCTATAATCTCCCCTGACGGTTTTGCCATCAGCCCTCTCATGCCGGCAAGCTGTCTCGTCTGGGCCGCACTGCCACGGGCACCGGAATCGGCCATCATATAAATCGAATTGAAACTCTCTACATTGACCTTCTGGCCATCAACTCCTTCTATCTCCTCGGTACCGATGCCTTTAAGCATGTCATCGGCAACTGTCTCGGTGGCATGTGCCCAGATATCGATAACCTTATTGTAACGTTCACCATCGGTTATCAGGCCATCCATATACTGCTTGTGTATCTCAAGAACATCTTTCTGCGCCTTGTCAACAACATTGCCCTTACTGTCGGGAATGGCAAGATCACCTATGGCAATCGACAGACCGGAAATCGTGGCATATTTATATCCAAGATCCTTCAATCGGTCCGCCAGTATAACCGTTGTTTTTGCCCCTGTATGCCTGTAACTGTAATCGATCAGATTGGCTATCTCTTTTTTGTTTATCACTTTGTTAATAAGATCAAAGGATATCCCGTCGGGAATAATCTCATAGAGCAATATCCTGCCTGTTGTGGTGTCAACCATCCCTTCTTTCATGCGAACTTTTATGCCGGCATGAAGATCAACCGCCTCCGCATCATACGCGCTCCTCACCTCATCGGGATCGGAAAAGATCATCCCCTCCCCTTTGACATACTCCCGCGACCTCGTCATGTAATATATGCCGAGGACCATGTCCTGACTGGGGACGATGATAGGTTTGCCATTTGCCGGGGAGAGTATGTTATTGGTGGACATCATCAGGCATCTTGCCTCCACTTGAGCCTCCACCGACAGCGGCACATGGACCGCCATCTGATCGCCATCAAAATCCGCATTAAACGCCGCGCAAACGAGTGGATGAAGCTGCAGAGCCTTCCCTTCAATGAGAACCGGCTCAAAGGCCTGTATACCGAGTCTGTGGAGGGTTGGAGCCCTGTTAAGCATCACGGGAAATTCACGAACAACCTCATCAAGGACATCCCATACCTCCGAGCCCTCTTTTTCGACCATCTTTTTCGCACTTTTAATGGTAGTTACATACCCCTTCTCTTCAAGCCCATTATAGATAAATGGTTTAAACAATTCCAGCGCCATCTTTTTCGGAAGCCCGCACTGATGCAGCCTCAGATCCGGCCCAACCGTGATCACGGACCTGCCGGAATAATCAACTCTCTTTCCAAGCAGATTCTGTCTGAATCTCCCCTGCTTACCCTTGAGCATGTCAGACAGGGATCTCAAAGGTCTTTTTTTGTTGGAACCCGTTACCGCACGTCCACGTCTGCCGTTATCAAACAGACAATCAACGGCCTCCTGGAGCATTCGTTTTTCATTCCTTATAATAATCTCAGGTGCATTCAATTCCAAAAGGCGTTTCAGGCGGTTATTTCTGTTTATAACCCTCCTGTAGAGATCATTCAGATCAGAGGTGGCAAATCGACCACCATCGAGTGGGACAAGGGGTCTCAGGTCGGGTGGGATAACCGGCAGTACTGTAAGGGTCATCCATTCAGGCCTGTTTCCAGATCTCTTCAATGCCTCAACAACCTTCAACCTTTTTGTCAACTTTGTTTTTTTGGTAACCGAGGTGGCTTCCTTAAGATCGGCGCGGAGTTCATCGTCCAGTTGTTCCAGATTGATCTCCTCCAGAAGTTTTCTGATAGCCTCCGCTCCTATGCCCGCTTCAAAAGCATCATTGCCATATTCTTCCACTACCTCGAGATATCGATCTTCTGAAAGTAGTTCCTGCTTTTCGAGAGGGGTATCTTTCGGGTCAAGTACTATCCACGATTCAAAATACAAGACCCGTTCCAATTCTTTCAAAGTAAGATCCAGGGCATTTCCTATCCTGCTGGGCAGGCTCTTGAGAAACCAGATATGCGCGACCGGCGTGGCCAGGACTATATGGCCCATCCTCTCCCTGCGAACCTTCGACTGGATAACTTCAACTCCGCATTTCTCACACACCATGCCGCGGTGCTTCATTCTCTTATAGCGACCGCAGAGACACTCGTAATCCTTGACCGGTCCGAAGATTTTTGCGCAGAACAGACCGTCTCTTTCTGGCTTGAATGTCCTGTAATTTATAGTCTCAGGCTTTTTAACCTCTCCCTGCGACCATGAAATTATATCATCGGGCGATGCCAACGACACCCTTACGGCATTAAATCTTACAGGATCCTTAGGCTTCTCGAAAAAACCATAGATATCTTCCACTGGACAAAACTCCCCTTGTCTAAAAAAAGTCCTACAATAAACCTTTATTAACCTTCTATTAACTCAACATTTATAGCCAGTCCCTGTAATTCCTTGACAAGCACATTAAAGGACTCAGGCAATCCCGGTTCCAGGGCTTGTTCCCCCTTGACTATAGCTTCGTACATCCTCGTTCTTCCTGCCACATCATCCGACTTGACAGTAAGAAACTCCTGCAACGCGTAGGCGGCCCCATAGGCCTCAATTGCCCATACCTCCATCTCGCCCAGCCTCTGTCCACCGAACTGCGCCTTCCCTCCAAGCGGTTGCTGTGTAACGAGAGAATATGGTCCTATGGACCTCGCATGAATCTTATCGTCAACAAGGTGGTGGAGCTTCAGCATGTAGATCATCCCAACTGTTACATCCTTGTCAAATGCTTCTCCCGTCCGGCCGTCGTAAAGTCTCGTCTGCCCCGTTTCCGGCAGACCCACCGATCTGAGCATGTCATGTATTTCATCTTCACTGGCCCCATCAAAACACGGGGTGGCCAGCGGCACTCCTGCCTTCAATCTATCAACAAACCTCTTGACTTCATCGTCGGTAGCACCGTCCACAAAATCATCAAATTCTGATGAGGAATATATCCCCTTCAGCTCCTTTTTCACCACACTCATGCTGGCTTTTTCCATAAGGGACTGGAGCTTTTCACCAAGACCCTTCGCAGCCCAGCCGAGGTGCGTCTCGAGAATCTGGCCCACATTCATTCGCGAAGGAACACCAAGAGGATTTAACACGATATCAACAGGCGTCCCATCTTCAAAGAAGGGCATATCCTCCTCCGGAAGTATTCGTGATAACACGCCCTTATTGCCATGCCTGCCCGCCATTTTATCGCCGACGGAGAGCTTCCTCTTTATGGCAATATACACCTTTACCAGCTTGATTACACCTGGGGGCAATTCGTCGCCTGTCCTCACCGTTACTATCTTCTCCGCAAAGTATGTTTCGACAGATTCCACCCGCTCCTCAAGACCGGCCAGCATAGCCCTTATCTTTTCTTCAGCCTGGTAGTCTTTCAGCTGCATATCCTTCAATAATCTGAACGGAATGAGATCAAGTGCATCTTCGGTGATTGCTTCAGACTTTTTCAGATAAACTTTTCCGCTATCCGGATCAGCCAGTTTGGAAGTGGTTACTTTACCAGACAGCAACTCGGAAATCTTTTTCTTCACGTTATTGGTAATAATCCTGATTTCATCATCCCTGTCTTTGATCAGACTTTCGACATCTTCATCTTCTATTGCCTGTGACCTGTCGTCTTTTTCGGCGCCCTTACGGGTAAATATCTTGGCATCTATAACCACTCCCTCTACGCCGGGTGGGATTTTGAGAGATGTATCTCTGACGTCGCCGGCCTTTTCTCCGAATATGGCACGCAACAGCTTCTCCTCAGGCGATAACTGGGTTTCCCCCTTCGGCGTGACCTTTCCCACCAGGATATCGCCCGCTTTTACCGAGACACCCATCCTGACAATCCCGCTTCCATCCAGATTTCTCAGGGCATCTTCCCCCACATTTGGAATATCTCTTGTGATTTCTTCCCTGCCCAGTTTCGTGTCCCTGGCCACCGTCTCGAATTCCTCTATATGTACGGACGTATAGATATCATCCTTTACGATTCTCTCACTAATCAATATGGAATCTTCGTAGTTGTATCCTCCCCATGGCATGAAGGCCACCATAATGTTCCTGCCCAGCGCAAGCTCGCCGTTATCGGTAGCCGGGCCATCGGCTATGATGTCGCCTTTTTTTACTCTGCTCCCGTTATCTATAATCGGCTTGTGGTTAAAACAGGTATTCTGGTTTGAACGCTGATATTTTGTAAGATTATATATATCGACTCCAATATCGGATTCGTTTTCCTCCACGGTGTCTCGCTTGATGACGATCCTCGCCGCATCAACATCCTCAACGATACCGGATTCTTTTGCTATAATGACGGCACCCGAATCCCTGGCGACAACCGCTCCTATACCAGTCCCCACAAGTGGAGCCTCGGGTTTCAACAGCGGAACGGCCTGACGTTGCATATTAGACCCCATCAGAGCCCTGTTGGCATCATCATGCTCCAGAAACGGAATAAGTCCGGCAGCAACCGAAACAAGCTGGCCGGGAGACACATCTATCAGGTTTATCTCGCCTGGACTTACGGTTACGTAGTTTCCACCTTTTCGCGCCGTAATGAGCTCCTGGGTAAATCTGCCTTTTGAGTCAACAGCCACATTCGCCTGCCCTATGATATAATCTTCTTCCTCTGTAGCGGTAAGGTGCTGAATCCTGTCAAGGACCTTCCCCTCTTCCACGACTCTGTAAGGCGTCTCAATAAACCCGAATTCATTTACCCTGGCATAGGTGCTGAGAGATACAATCAGGCCGATATTGGGTCCTTCCGGCGTCTCAACAGGACATACGCGTCCGTAGTGCGTATTGTGCACATCCCGTACCTCAAATCCCACCCTCTCACGAGTGAGTCCTCCGGGGCCAAGGGCTGACAATCTTCTCTTGTGCGTAATCTCGGAGAGTGGGTTGGTCTGATCCATAAATTGAGACAGCTGGCTGCTCCCGAAAAACTCATTAACTACAGCGGTAACTGGTTTGGCGTTTATAAGGTCGTGTGGCATCATGGTTTCTATATCAAGAAGGCTCATCTTCTCCTTGATAGCACGCTCCATCCTCACCAGCCCGATCCGGTATTGATTTTCTATCAGTTCTCCAACGGAACGGATTCTTCTGTTTCCCAGATGATCTATATCATCGACGCTGTAATCAACAACACCATTCTTCAGATTGATAAGATATTTTACAGCTTCCATGATATCCTCTCGCCGAAGCACAGTCATATCAGAGGGCACGCCCATGCGAAGCTTGTAATTCATCTTAACGCGACCTACGTCAGACAGGTCATAACTGTCAGGAGCGAAAAAGAGACTGTTGAAAAATCTGCGGGCTGTTTCAAGCGAAGGGGGGTTACTCGGCCTTAATCTCCTGTACACATCTACAATACCTTCCTCTTCGCTCTCGATTTTATCGACTAGCATGGTACTCCTGATGTAGGCGTTGGTACCCTCTTCGTCAAGCTGAATACATCTGATCTCCGTAATGTTCTTTTCACGCAGCAGCTCCAGGCCATCCACACCCAGTTCATCGGCACATTTCAGAAGAACATCACCGGTCTCAGGATCTACTACATCGGCAGCAAGAACCTTGCCCACGATGTAATCCTCGCTTACATCGATAAAGTCCAACCCTGCATCAGCCACCTTTTTCAAGAAGGCCTTTGAAATCTTTCTCCCCTTCTTCAACAGAACTGCACCGGTTTGACTGTCCGTAATTTCGTCCGGCACCCGTTCACCGATGAGGCTGTCCTCCACCTTTAGAGATATCCTGCTGCCATCCAGGACAACCTTCTCAATATTATAGAAGTGCTCCATCAACTCTTCGGCGGAGTACCCCATGGCCTTGAGCAGCACCGTAACCGGCATCTTCCTTCTTCTGTCTATTCTGGCATAGAGGAGATCCTTCGGGTCAAACTCAAGATCGAGCCAGGAGCCCCTTATGGGTATGATTCTTGCCGAATATATAAGTTTCCCACTTACATGAGTCTTTCCCTTGTCATGGTCAAAGAATATGCCCGGTGACCGATGTAATTGACTTACGATTACCCTCTCAGTACCATTGACATTAAAGGTGCCATTGTCGGTCATCAACGGTATCTCGCCGAAGTATATCTCTTGTTCCTTTATATCCCTTATCGCCTTCACTTCGCCGCCCCGACCATTGCTATCAAACACAACAAGCCTGATTACAACCCTCAGCGGGGCATTATAGGTCATTCCCTTTTGCGTGCATTCCCTGACATCATATCTGGGTCCGCCTATCTTATAACTGACGAATTCCAGAGAGCATTTCCCCCCAAAGTCCACAATTGGGAAAACGCCTTGAAACGCTCCCTGTAGTCCGGAGTTTTCCCTGTCTTCAGGTTTTATGTCGGCCTGGAGAAACTTTTCATATGACTTTCTCTGGATTTCGATGAGATTAGGTATCTCAATAATCTGTTTTATTCGGCTGAAACTCTTTCTATAAGTGCCCATTAGTGCCCCTTATAAATGATTTATCCTTCATAAATAGAGAAGCCAGAATAGAAAAAAATCTCGGTAATTTCTTTCTGACCTCTGGCTTCCGGACCCATAACCCTGAATCCTTTTTTAACTTTTAGTAGCCGCGCATAGTTAACCTGGCTGGCAGGGCGCCTTTTACGTGCATCACCTGTGCGGTATAACGCTCTGACGCTACACAAAAGGGTTTCTAAAAATCTACCCGCACTTACAATACCTGCGTCATCATTATGGAGATTCCAACGTTTAGGAATCAAGAATAAACAAGTTATACAGATTGCGCCGTAATTTTGTTTGTTTTCAAGGCGTGTTGAAGCACGCATAACGTGTTATGTAAGCTTTGACACAACACAG
>Ga0222626_1000081_pt1 | contig 68960 bp, 56 predicted proteins | sample AntAcemetageno91_FD_179862 | JGI IMG/M metagenome (GOLD analysis project Ga0222626, IMG submission 179862) | Saline water microbial communities from Ace Lake, Antarctica - #91 | ecosystem: Environmental > Aquatic > Non-marine Saline and Alkaline > Saline | place: Antarctica: Ace Lake | collected...
GCCGGAGCAGATGATTTTTTGATCAAACCTTTTGACCAAAACGAATTGAGATATCGACTCAAAATAGGAGAAAGGATCATCCGTCTGGAACATCGAATACTTGAATTGGCCAACACCGATGCCTTGACCAACTTGTTAAACAGAAGAGCATTTATGGAAAAAATGGAGATTGAGTTGTACAGGTCTCGACGGACAAGCATTCCCCTTTCTCTGATATTTACCGATATTGATTATTTCAAGAAAATTAATGACGGCTATGGGCATCAGGCAGGAGATAGTGTTCTTCAAAAATTTTCTGCGATATTGTCCAAATCCGTGCGACCATATGATTTTGTAGGCCGATATGGGGGGGAGGAGTTTGTGATATGTTTAACGCACGCAACTGCCGTTCAATCCAGATCTGTTGCAGAAAGGATTCGCAAAAAAGTGGAAGAGATGAAGATTCTTTCCCCTGATGATCCTCAGCCGATAACGATTACCGCCAGTTTTGGGGTGGCTTCTTTTCAGTTGGAATCCCAAGACAGCCTGGATTCTTTTACCGCACGTGCTGACGAGGCCATGTACAGAGCCAAGCGTGAAGGGAGAAATCGGGTGTGCGTATCCAGCGAAGAGCAACAGCATGTAAATCCTGTTCCCCGGGTGGAAATCAAGACCGTTGGTAAACGCTGATGCCTTTCTATTGACAAACCGTGGCTCCGAAGCTTTTTTTAGGTGTCAGGTTTCAGGTGTCAGGAGTAAGCAACGAATTAGCTGATACCGGGTATAAATCAAGACCGTCCTTTGATAAGATTGCCATGGCTATTTGGTTTCAGGTGTCAGGTTTCAGGTTTCAGGTGTCAGGTGTCAGGTTTCAGGGAGAAACAAGGTAACCGATAGAAAATTTATGGACGTGGAGGATCTTGAGGGAGCATTACCGATTTGTTAAAATGGTTCTCACGCATTAACTTATTTATTTTTGAGCGAAAACCTCGCCATCGAGTCTCGGGTATCAGTGTTCAGGTTTCAGGTGTCAGGAATCGCCAGACCTGAACACTGACACCTGAAACCTTTTCCCTCAAAATATGAACTGCTTAAAAACTTTTAATTATTTATTATAAAAACCACAAAGAATATCGCATTCGAAAAGAAGGAGAAAAACTAATGAAAAAGATTCTCATAGTTGACGACCATGTGGAAATTAGAAAGTTGGTGGAAATCACCCTCAGGGTTGAAGATTATCAGATTCTTCAAGCAAAAAACGGGGAAGAAGCCATTAAGATTGAAAAAGCTGAAAAACCTGACCTGATTATTATGGACATCATAATGCCCGGGAAAATAGACGGTATTGAAGCCACCCGGATTTTAAAGAATGACCATGACGCCAAAGTGTGCCCCATAATCATGCTAACCGTGAAAGGCGAAGAGGAAGATGTAAAAAGAGGCCTGGATGTGGGTGCGGACGATTATTTTACCAAACCGTTTAGTCCGTTGCAATTGATAAAGAAAGTGGAAGAGGTTTTGGGATAGTTGGTGCGGGTGGCTAAGTACAAAGACGAAACAGGGTTCATAAAAGATGCTCTCCCAAAACCGAAGGCCGTCCGGGATCTCCCCATAATTGCTAAGTTATTTTATGCGCCGGATAAACTGTGGAAGGTTTACTGAAAAAGATGAACATCGAACACCCGCCTGCCACTGCGAGGCACGAGCGGGCAGGTCGAACGTCCAACATCGCCCCAGTGAAATAGATAAAAAGTTTCACGAGGTAAAAATGTTGAATGAAAAAAGGCGGTTAGGACCCGGAAGTCTGAAAAGAAAAAGAAATAATTTGAGGAGCGAAGCGACATCATTATGTATATTTTCGAGTTTCAAGTTTCCAGTCTTCGCCAAGAATAAATTCCAATAGGCAGCGAAGATCTGTGTTGAAAACTAAATTTTGACAATAGAAAGAAAAATACCTGCAGATGAAACCATTAAAAAAAAGAGGCCTGTATCCCCGGATTTTTGAAAGAACCTTGATCTACCTTCCGATCATCCATACTCAAACTGATTTGGGAGCCCTGGGTGAATCAATAGGACGCATCGCCCTCAGGAAATCAGGAAAACAATCCATGCAGCGCAAAATCCAGATGATAAACAGGGTGTGGACGGAAATTGAGACTGCCATTGACAGGTTAGACCTTTCTTATGAAAGCGTTCGTCTTTATCAGGACGGTTTGCCTGTATGCGGCAAGGAAGTTGAAATTGTAAGTGAACTTGCCAGGGCCGAAGGCCGGAATCATCAACTTCTTATGCGGTTGATGGACAAAGGCGCCACACTCATGGGGACCGAATCTCCGGAGCTTTTAATCATGGAATACGAACGGGCGAAACAGATCACGGCCAACGAAAATATTTTAAAAAAAGACAGGCGCATAGCGCTACAAAAACCATCGGCAGATCAGTTGTTAATAAAAAGGGACCGATATATTGCCGGACGCATAAATACAACGCTCGGCAAAGGCGAAACAGGAATTCTCTTTTTGGGAATGCTTCATTCGCTTCAGAACCTGCTCGACAGAGATATCCAGGTTGTTTACCCGGTTGGGCGGATTCTTTTTCAAGGAGATTACGCAACATGAAAAAAAGCCGAGCCAGAATTTTGATTGTTGATGATGAACACCATATCTGTAGAATGCTTTCCCGCCTGATGGAAAATCAAGGATTTGATGCTCTGACGGCTTATGAAGGGGAAACCGCGCTGAAGATGATCCGGTCTGAAATACCCGATGTGCTGTTGCTGGATCTTATGATGCCGGGTATAAGCGGGATGGAGGTTATGAAATATGCAAAGGAACTGGATCCGGATCTTCCGGTTATCATAATAACCGGCCATGCCCACATTCAAGGAGCTGTCGAGGCCATCCAGGCAGGGGCGGATAATTACCTGGCCAAACCGTTTCAACATCTTGAAGTCACTGAAATTGTGAACCGGTCACTGGAGGTACGGGACCTCAAACAAAAACTAAAGCGCCTGTCCAATCAGCTTGAAGGCCCGCTTTGTTTGCGAAAAATGATGGGACCCAGCAAAGTCATCGGATCTCTCGTTTCCCAGGTGAAACGGGTGGCGAAAACCGATTTTACCGTCGTTATCCAGGGAGAAACCGGATCAGGCAAAGAACTTGTGGCCCAGGCAATTCATCAAAACAGCCTTCGAGCAGACGGTCCCTGGGTTGCCATCGACTGCGGAGCAATTCCGGAAGGACTTCTGGAAAGCGAACTGTTCGGTCACGAAAAAGGGGCTTTTACCGGTGCTTTTTCCAGGAAAATCGGAAAACTCGAAGCGGCAAAAGGTGGAACATTGCTAATGGACGAAATTTCAAACCTGCCCTTGAGTTCACAGGGGAAAATTCTGCGAACGCTTCAGGAAAAAAAGATTTGCCGGATAGGCAGTAACAAACCTTTAGACGTTGATATCCGTCTTCTGGTCGCATGCAACCAGGACCTTACAACAATCGTTGAATCGGGTGCTTTCCGCGAAGACCTTTTCTATCGATTGAATGAGTTTACCATCAGGGTTCCGCCGCTTCGAGAACGTAAAAAAGATATCCCTTGCCTCGCCAAACGGTTCCTTGATATCACCAACCTTGCACTTCATAAAAGCGTAAAGGGATTTTCCGAATCCGCCCTCCGGACGTTGCTCGCTTACTCGTGGCCGGGCAATGTTCGACAGTTCCGTTCGATCATCCGCCGGGCCGTGCTGCTGGCCGATGACTTGATCACCGATAAGCATTTGGAAATACATCAGGATATTTCTTTTAATCAGCTAACGAACCCGCTGCTTCAAAAGATGCCGTGGGAAGAACAATCGCTAAAGGCGATTGTGCAAAAAAGATCCGAGGCCCTTGAGCGCGAGATTATCGTTAGCGCGCTGGAATACAGCGCAGGAAACAAAGCAAAAGCAGCACGACTGCTCCGGATAGATTACAAAACAATTCATACAAAAGTTAAAAAATTTGCAATTTCATAATTCAACAAAGGGAGGAAATTATGGGAAAAAAGAAAAAACTAACGGGCGGATTTGAAGGGATCCTGGGAGGCCTTACGGATCTTGTAGAAAAACTTGGAGACCTGGCCGAAAAAGGCGAAAAGCTGTCCGAAACCGGCGATATCCGATTCAAAGATAAAGACCTAAAAGGGGTATATGGCTTCTCGGTTAAAGTCGGTTTGGGAGGCGAAGGGGCTAAGGTGGAACCTTTCGGGAATATTCGAAAGGATGAACAAACCGGTGAGCCCGTGGTCCAGGAAGTCCGGGAGCCCATGGCTGATGTGTTCGAAGAAGAAGATCATATCCTCGTGGTAGCGGAATTGCCGGGGGTCAGCGCTGAGGATGTTCGCATTGAAGTAAGGGATGATTTACTGACAATTTATGCTGAAAGGGGAGATAAAAAGTACTGCAAAGAAGTTCTCCTGCCAAAGTCCTATCCACGAGAGAAGATGGAGGTTTCATGTAACAATGGGATCCTGGAAATTAAGTGTGTAGATTGATGATTGGCGATTGATGATTGTTGATTGAAGGAGAAGGAGAAAATCAACAATCGCCAATCAAAAATCAACAATCAACAATCAACAATCAACAATCAACAATCAAAAAGGTGTATCATGACCGGTAGCAAAAAAACAACGTTAAAACTAAAGGTGACCGAAGCCCTTAGTAAAGACATGGGCAGAGCATTTGCCCGAATGGGACCGGAAGACATCAAAAAGCTGAAGGTAACCATTGGGGACATTATAGAGGTTGAGGGTAAACGTAAGAGTGTTTGCAAGGTAATGCCCGCTTACAAGGAACTGCGGGAACAGTCCCGGATTCAGCTCGATGGGCTCTCCCGGGGAAATGTGGGCGTGGGCATGGACGAGTTTGTACAGGTTCGCAAGATTTCCTGCCGGCCTGCGGAACGCTTGATACTCGTCCCGGTAAATATTATTCCTGTGGATCGTGACTTAAAGTACATCGGCAGCCTTCTGGACGGACTGCCCGTGATCCAAGGCGATCGAATTCGTGCTCTGCTGTTCGGCAGCCGGTCGGCTGATTTTAAGGTGGAAACCACAACCCCCAAAGGACCTGTGCTAATTAACCCGACAACTAAGCTTGTAATTGCAAAGGGGGGCGGGAAAGAAACAGTTCGTTCAGTTTCATACGAAGACATCGGCGGGCTCAAACCTCAGCTTCAACGCATCCGGGAGATGATAGAACTTCCTCTTCGCTATCCGGAGGTATTCAAACGTTTGGGAATCGATGCGCCCAAAGGGGTTCTGCTGCACGGCCCTCCCGGATGCGGAAAGACGCTTATCGCCCGAACCATTGCTCACGAAACAGAGGCCAATTTTTTTTCAATTAACGGGCCGGAAGTTATCCACAAGTTTTATGGAGAAAGTGAAGCCCATCTGCGGAAGATCTTTGATGAGGCCGCCCGAAAAGGTCCGAGTATCGTCTTTCTGGACGAGATCGACGCTATCGCTCCCAAACGCGAAAAGGTCGTTGGGGATGTTGAGAAACGGGTGGTGGCTCAACTCCTGGCGCTCATGGACGGTCTTGACCAGCGACGGAATGTTATTGTTATATGCGCTACCAACATTCCCAATGCCCTGGATCCGGCCTTGCGGCGGCCGGGCCGGTTTGACCGGGAAATTTCCATTCCTATCCCCGACCGTAACGGGCGGCTGGAAATCCTGGAAATTCACAGCCGGGGAATGCCTTTGGCCCAAAATGTGGACATGAACCATTTATCGGAAATCACCCACGGCTTTGTGGGGGCTGATCTGGAGGCCCTTTGCAGGGAAGCAGCCATGAGTTCTCTGCGACGTATTTTGCCTGATATTGACTTTGCCCTGACCCATATTCCCTATGAGCAACTTACAAGTCTGGAAGTATATATGGATGACTTTTTAGTTGCCCTTCGGGAAGTTGAACCCTCGGCCATACGGGAGGTGTTCGTGGAGGTTCCGGATGTTCGCTGGGAGGACATCGGAGGCTTGGGAGCAATCAAAGAGCGCCTTGTGGAGGCAGTGGAATGGCCGTTGAAATATTCCCATCTCTTTAAGAAAGCCGGTTGCAGGCCGCCTAAGGGCATTCTTATGTCAGGGGTGCCCGGATGCGGCAAAACCTTGCTGGCTAAAGCCATCGCCACTGAAAGCAATGTAAACTTCATATCGGTAAAAGGTCCGGCACTGCTTTCAAAATATGTGGGCGAGTCCGAAAGCGGGGTCAGAGAGGTTTTTCATAAGGCCAGGCAGGCGGCCCCCTGCATTATGTTCTTCGACGAGATCGACGCTCTGGTGCCCGTACGGAGCGCCGGTTCATCGGATTCCCACGTGGCCGAACGAGTCCTCAGCCAGTTTCTGGCTGAATTAGACGGTATCGAAGAGCTGAAAGGCGTTTTAGTGTTGGGGGCCACCAATAGGACGGACATGCTGGACCCGGCAGTGCTCAGACCGGGGCGATTTGACGAAATCATCGAAATTCCGATTCCGGATGAAAAGGATCGCCGGAACATTTTTGAAGTTCATTTGCGAAACAAGCCGCTTGCCCCGAAAATCAGCATGGTCGATCTGGCCGAACAAACAGAAGGATTCTGCGGCGCCGACATTGCCGGAGTTTGCCATAATGCCGCGCTAAAGGCCCTGCGCCGGGTTGTGGTAAAAGGAGGCGGTGAAAAGGCCGACGACACGATCGAGTTGAAGATTACGAAAGCGGATTTGCTCAGTTCCATTGAAGAAGTCCGGTAGTGAGCGGAGCAAACTATAGATTTCAAGAAAATGTTTTTGGACTTTTGGGTTACAATCTCCGAAGAATTTTTTCCTTTAAGACACCAAGAAACTAGAAATTTGAAACTTGATAACAACCTTGAATGAATTGTAATTTCTTTCCCAAGTTTCCAGTTTCCAGTTTCAAGTTTCCCTCCGGGGCGTAGGCCCTTACGGGCCGGAGGCCAGTTTCAAGTATCACAAAATCGTTCCCTTAATTCTTCTCCAGAGAAGATGATAATAACCTTAATTTTTTTTCTGTAAGCCTATAACTACAATGAAACGATCGATTCCCCCCAGAACCATGAGCGATGTTTGCCGAGCCCAACGCAAGCGGCGAAGCAAGGGCCGAAGGATCAGGCTATCTTCAGATATTGACCTGCAAGTAAAATTAGGCATGAACCGGTCTTCGCGGCTCCCGCCGGCCAAGCCATCGACGGCTCCCGCTTTTTCGACCGGTCTCTTTAAAAAGCCGCGCAACTGGAAATTCCAAACCAAGCCGCTGTTCAAGAAAATAAGAGGGCCCCTGATCGATGTTTTCCATGAAGCCGAGGAAGTACTGATCGTTATAGATCTGGGCGGGTTTAGAAAGGAGGACGTTCGTCTGAGCATAGAAGCCGGCAGATATTCCATCGTTGCCAAACGGGGGAATCAGGAATTTTTTGAGGAAATTACACTACCGCCGGAAGTGGATATCGAAAGGCATGTCGAGAATTTTAAAAACGGCGTACTTGAAATCGTTTTGCCGCGAAAAAAAGATTCCACCGCATGATTGTATTGGAAATGGGGGAAGGTATGAAAACAAATCCAAAAAATAAAATCAAAACAGTGCTTATCGTTGAAGACGACAAAACAGTACTTAAGATTCTCGTCCGTCTGCTCTCAAGCGAGGGCTATATAACCCTGGAAGCGGAAAGCGGTGCCGGGGCCATTGAAATTGCAACCAATTTTATGCCGGACCTCGTTATCCTGGATCTGAAATTGCCCGACTATAACGGCATCGATGTGTTGAGCCGGCTTAAAAAAATGAACAAACACGTCCAGGTCGTCATACTCACGGCCTTTGGCTCCCAAGACGCGGCGCGAATCGCCATGGAGATGGGGGCCTTTGATTTTTTGACCAAACCGTTTGGCTCCGATGACGTTATTCACGTGGTTCATAAGGCCCTTGAATTCGGGCCCCCTGTAAGCAGACAGGATAATCACTATGCATAAACATTGCGGCAGTAACACCGTAAGGATCGAGGACGGTGAAGGCATTTACCTTTTTTGTTTTGCACGTCTCCACCAAATACCGGTTCAAGATATGGCCGGCCCGGACGATTACTATTCCGTTTATCCCTGGACATTTATGGGTATCACGGCAATATTGAGCAAGGTCTCTCTTGATGAATACTGCGGGCCGTCGGCAGAATCCAGAATCAAGGATCTATCCTGGATAGGCCCCCGCGCCTGCCGGCACGAAAACATTGTTGAACGGGTGATGTGCCATTCGCCCGTTGTTCCGGCCCGATTCGGAACAATTTTTTCGTCCATGAACAGCCTTAAGGAGCTTTTGAAAGTACATGGCAAAACCATATTAAAGTGTCTGGACCAGGTGGCTGATAAACAGGAGTGGGCCGTCAAAGGCCTGATAGACATGGCCAGGGCCAAACAGAAACTTGTTTCCGAAATAACTGCCGCTGAGGCGCAACGCCTCGCGTTGCTGGCCCCCGGAGCACGCTACTTCCAGGAAAAGCGAATCCATAACCATGCAGGCAGTGAACTGAATTGCCGGCTCAAGGAAATATATAAGGAAACAGCCGACGATCTGAGTGCTTTGGCCTCTGATGATTACCCCGGCAGGTTGCTGTCCAAAGATGCCTCAGGCACAGATATGGATATGTTCATGAATACGGCATACCTGGTTCCAATAAATTGCGTAAAGGCCTTTCATGCGCGGGTGGACCGGGCCAATGCGGTTCACGCGCAAAACGGACTGGTTTTTAAGCTTTCAGGCCCATGGCCTCCCTACAGTTTTTGTCCCTCTTTTGAAATGGAGGAGATTGATAATTGAATATTGACAATTGAAGATTGAATATTGAAGGAATTCTGCCAATTTTATTAATAAAAAGATAGAGCGACCCGCCCGCCTCGCCTGAGCGTGCCAACAAAAGGACGAAGAGCATTGAGTACTGCTCGCGATGGCGGGCAGGAGCGATTCCACAAATAGTCAATAGTCAATATTCAATTAAAAGAGCGACCCGCCCGCCTCGCCTGAGCGAGCTAACAAAAGGACGAAGAGCATTGAGTATGGCTCGCGATGGCGGGCAGGAGCGATTCCACAAATAGTCAATATTCAATCTTCAATCGTCAATTAAATATTGGCTTTCGAATCAGAGAAAATATTTTGAAATATCTACTATACTGCATATTTACCGGCCGGCAGGTTCCGATGGTCGACAGTCTTATGGGCGTAGACGATCAGCCTGTTGTTCAGGTTTCAAACAACGGCCTGGTTGCTGCGGTCTCACGAATCACCCGGGAAGATCTAAAACCCGATGTATCCCTGATTATGGATTACAAAAAGGTCGTTGACTCATTTCATCGTGAACAAACCATCATCCCCATGCGGTACGGATGTCTGCTAAAAGAAAAAAAACAGGTGGCTCAACTCCTTGAAAAAAATCGAACGCAATATGAGGCGCTCCTCAAAAAACTGGACGGCTGCGTGGAAATGGGAATCCGGGTATTGATTGATGATTGTCGATTGACGCCCCGGTTAAATCCCCAAAGGGGTTCCGCAACAGCGGAAATTGAACGGGGTGAAATTGAAAATTTAAAGAATTCAAAGTTAGAAAATTCCGATCCGCAATCCGCAACCGAGAGTTTCAAAATCCAAAATCCAAAATCCAAAATATTGGGAAGGGCGTACCTGACCTCCCGCAAAGCCCATTACGAGCAGGAAGATAAGCTCGGCAAAGAGACTGACACAATCATTGAGCAGTACCGAAACGCGTTCTCCGGGCTCTATATCAAGTTCAAAGCCGAACACCCTTCAATCGACAATCTTCAATTTTCAATCGTCAATCATCAATCCCAAACCCCAAACCCTCTTGTTTCGCTCTATTTCCTCGTGCCGCGACAATCCGTAGAGCGTTTTCGCCGGGTGTTTCGACGCATTTGTCGTGAACAGAGCGCCAAGGTACTTTTAAGCGGCCCCTGGCCCCCCTATAACTTTGTAACGCATTGCAGTGGGGTGTGAATCACGGCTGTTGGCAATATGAAAATTCATGTTCGTCTGCGCTACGTATTTAGCTTTGGGAAAAAGGTGTCAGGTGTCAGGTGTCAGGTGTCAGGAATCGCCAGACCTGACACCTGGGATTGATGATTGTTGATTGTTGATTGACGATTAAACTAGACCTCTGACCCCTGGGATTGATGATTGATGATTGGCGATTGAAGATTGGTTGTTAGATGCCGGTTGCTGGTTGTTTTGTCTGCTTTCTGACCTCTGTCCTCTGACCTCTGACTTCTGACCTCTGTTCTCTGTTTTTTTCATTCATCATTCGATGTTCGATGTTCGATGTTCGATGTTCATCCTTTTGGATTGTTGATTGATGATTGGCGATTGAAGATTAAACTAGACCTCTGACCTCTGTCCTCTGTCCTATGTTTTTTTTCATTCATCATTCGATGTTCGATGTTCGATGTTCATCTTTTTCTTTGTTTTCTGTCCTCTGACCTCTGACCTCTGACCTCTGACCTCTGTTCTATGTTTTTTTCATTCATCATTCGATGTTCGATGTTCGATGTTCGATGTTCATCTTTTTCTTGGTTTTCTGTCCTCTGACCTCTGACCTCTGTTCTATGTTTTTTTCATTCATCATTCGATGTTCGATGTTCGATGTTCGATGTTCATCTTTTTCTTGGTTTTCTGTCCTCTGACTTCTGACCCCTGGCATTGATGATTGATGATTGATGATTGGCGATTGGTTGTTAGATGCCGGTTGCGGGTTGCGCGTTGCGCGTTGCGGGTTTCGGGTTTCGCGTTCACTACGTTCCGGCTTTTCATCTTTAACTCGTAACTGTTCGTCCTGCTTTCTGACTTCTGACCTCTGTTCTATGTTTTTTTCATTCATCATTCATCATTCGATGTTCGATGTTCGATGTTCGATGTTCATCTTTTTCTTGGTTTTCTGTCCTCTGACCTCTGACTTCTGTCCTATGTTTTTTTCATTCATCATTCGATGTTCGATGTTCGATGTTCGATGTTCATCTTTTTCTTTGTTTTCTGTCCTCTGACTTCTGTCCTCTGACTTCTGACTTCTGACTTCTGACTTCTGTCATCTGTAACCTGAAACCAAAAAGTCTTGGATAGCAATCGCCAATCGCCAATCAACAATCATAAATCCAAACAATCATCAATCTTCAATCAACAATCAACAATCAACAATCTTCAATCTTCAATCAACAATCAAAATGGGAGCTTTCCTAATGGAGCCGTACAGAATTGAATCCGATTTCAATGATGAATCCAAACGCTACGAAAAGCTTTATACCATGCTTTTGGATGCCATTCCTTCATCAGTTTTGAGAATCGACCGGAACATGCGCATCGTTTCCGCAAACCGGAATTTTCTGGAAAAGAGCCGACGATCCCTGCCAAATACCATCGGTTTTCCGCTGAAAAAGATATTTCCTGCCATAATTCTCGATCAGATGGATATCACCCAACAGATTCATCAGGTCTTCGACAATAACCGTCCGACTTTGGGGCAACGGATGTCATATCGTTCACCGGGGGTTCCACTGCGGATTTACTATTACCGCATCCTCCCTTTTTCCTGGGAGGGGACTGTTGAAAGCGTGATGCTGCTCATGGACGATGTTACCGAGCAAATACGGTTGAGCGAAGAGGTCCGCCGTGTGGAACGCCATCTGGCAAGTGTTTTTGAAAGTGCCAGCGATATCATCCTGTCCACGGATCCTGCCGGGAGAATTTTATCATGGAATCCCGCGGCGGAAAAGATTTCGGGCTACTCCTTTAAAAAAGTGAGAGATCGATTTTTTTATGAATATTTTGCCAAAGATTATCAGGAGATGATCAAAAATGTTTTTTCGAAAATGAAGCCCGGAGATAAAGCTCATATGCATGAATGGGAGATGGTCTCCCAAAAAGGAGAGAGGATTCATGTTGCCTGGGTCTGTTCAGCCATGAAAGACGAAGACGAAGAGTCCCGGGCCGTGGGAATCGTGGCGGTAGGAAGAGACCAGAGTGAACGCCGCAAATTGGAGGCGCAGCTGTTACAATCGCAGAAATATGCCGCACTCGGCGTAATGGCAGGGGGAATTGCCCACGAAATTCGCAATCCTTTGGCGATTTGTTCTTCAGGCGCTCAGTTTCTTATGGAAGATAATATCACCCCGGAATTTCTGCATGAATGCTCCGAAAAAATTCACATCGGCATTCAGAGAGCATCCAATATCATCGAAAATCTTTTGAGATTTGCCCGGCCCGCGGTAACGTCCAAGTTTGAGCCGGTCAATTTGCCGGCTCTCATACATGAATCGTGGGATTTGATCGACAACCAGGCAAAAATTCAAAAGATTGAAAGCAAGCTGCAATTTGACAAAAGACCGATCATGATCAGCGGTAATGCCAGCCTGCTCCAACAGGTATTCATTAACCTCTTTTTAAACGCCATTCAGGCCATGCCGAATGGCGGAATCATAACCGTATCCATTAATCAAGCAAAACAGGACCTGTTGATTGGTATAGCAGATACGGGCCATGGAATATCCAAGGAGAACATTGATAAAATATTTGATCCGTTTTATACGACGGCACCGGTGGGAAAAGGAACCGGATTGGGACTTTCCATCTGCTATTCCATCGTAAAGCAGCATTTAGGTATCATTGAGGTGGACAGCGTTATAGGCCGGGGGAGCACCTTTACCTTAAGGCTGCCTTTGGATTGACGATTGGTAGATTTCAAGAAAATATTTTTGGGGCTTTTGAGTTACGATCTCCGAAGAAATTTTTCCTTTAAGACTCCAAGAAACTAGAAATTTGAAATTAGAAACTTGATAACAACCTTTCTTTCCCAAGTTTCGAGTTTCAAGTTTCCAGTTTCAAGTTTCAAGTTTCAAGTATCTCACCCAATTTTTCCCTTAATTCATCTCCAGAGGGAATTGGAATGACCCCAAAATATTTTTCTGTAAGCTTATAAAAGGATAAACAAAATGAAAAACCAAGACCAGGTCTTTCTGATCGTGGATGATGAGCCGGATATGTGCTGGGCTTTGGAAAATATACTGAAAAAAAACGGGTTTTGCTCAAAAAAAGCCTCAAACGGTCGGGAAACGCTTGAATTGGTGAAGCAAAATCGTTTCCGACTGTGCTTTCTTGATGCCAAATTGCCGGATGTTGAAGGCTTACAATTGGCAAAAAAGATCCGGGATATTGATCCGTTGGTTAACATCGTTATTATTTCGGGTTATTTTTACAAGGATGACACCGACATCCTGAACGCTCAGAAACAAGGATTGATTAACGGTTTTATCGCGAAACCCTTTTTCCATAAGGAAGTGCTGAAGGTAATTGAAGAACTCTGAAAAACTATGGAAAGTGTTCCATAGCGATGACTCCCTTTATCATCGACTTCTACTAAAATATCCATCGTGGCCGAACTTGTTAACTATCTGACATTGCATCATTAAAGAAAGCTTTTCTTCATGTGGCACAACCCTTGCATCATATGAAAGCAGGCATGCCTGTCCGGTGGTAATTTTTTTTGTAAACCAAAATTAAAAAAGGAGTATAATTATGGCAAAGATTCAAAAATCAACAGATTCATCAAGTCTGGCGGAAGTCGTAGATCGTATCCTTGATAAAGGTATCGTGATCGATGCGTGGGTCAAGGTCTCCCTGGTCGGGATCGAACTGCTTTCTATCGAAGCAAGGGTAGTGATCGCTTCGGTCGAAACATACTTGAAGTATGCCGAAGCCATTGGCCTCACAGCGGCCGCAGCAGCTCCGGCGTAAACCAGATCTTTCGTGTGAGGGGCCGGCTTCAGGGCTCCTCACGCAAAGATAACTTGGGCTGGGATTCCAAATACCGATAGATGGAATTCCAACGAGTTCGAGGATCAGTTTGGAAGTTTAAAAAAGAGGTAACCATTCACGGGTTCAGAGTTCAGAGATAACCCTGAACGGTGAACCCTGAACCTGTGAACGGATACAAATGAGAAAGGAGAGAAACATGGGTCGGTTAACAGACGCTATGACCCGCTTGCGCGGTGAGGTAGATGCTTCGCATAACATGCGCGTAGCTTTCATTGATGACTTAAAAGCCAACGTAACCGAGATGCAGTCGGGTTTCCGCAATAATCATGCCGAGATGGCCGGGAAGATGAGAGGTGACCTTGTGACTTTCGTATCAGGCCTGGAAAATTCTGTTGCCGAGATGAAAACCGGTTTCAACAAGAATCACGCTGAGATGGCCCGGAACTTAAGAGATGCGCTGGAAGATTTCGTATCGGATCTCAAAGGCGATGTTTCCGAAATGAAGGACGGTTTCAACGAGGATCACGCCGAGATGGCCCGGAACTTAAGAGATGCGCTGGAAGATTTCGTATCGAATCTCAAAAGCGATGTTTCCGAAATGAAGGACGGTTTCAACAAGGATCACGCCGAGATGGCCCGGAACTTAAGAGATGCGCTGGAAGATTTCGTATCGAATCTCAAAAGCGATGTTTCCGAAATGAAGGACGGTTTCAACAAGGATCACGCCGAGATGGCCCGGAACTTAAGAGATGCGCTGGAAGATTTCGTGTCGGATCTCAAAAGTGATGTTTCCGAAATGAAAGACGGTTTCAACGAGGATCACGCCGAGATGGCCCGGAACTTAAGAGATGCGCTGGGTACATTTGCATCAGGTCTAAAGAACACGGTTGGCGGTATGCGGAAAGAATTTGCGGACGACATCGCCGGCGCCCGACAGGCATGGTCCGGCCCTTTACCTGCCGAGCCCAGAGTCATAGTGGAAACCAGGGCACAGGCCGTAGATGTGGAACCTCTGGCAACAGAAGAGGAGGCCGAGGCGGAAGCAGAGAGCTTGGAAGAAGAGGAAACGAGGACCGCCGAGGAGATTATCCCCGATGATTTTACCCTAATCACCGGAATAGGTTCGGTGCGACAAACTCAACTGAACAAAGCCGGATATTATACATTTGCCCAGCTTGCGCAAAGTACCCCGGAAAAATTACAAGATATTTTGGGAGAATCCGCAAGATCCGCTATTGTGGAGAATTGGATCGAGGATGCTATGGATTTTGCTAAATAGCGCCATCCCACAGCAACCCGGTATACTTCTCAGTATCAAGAGTAAAATATGGAAAAGATAGATATGGAAAAGGTTACCTGTTCTTTCTGTGGCGGTAAGGGGATTGATCCCTTCGATATCATGTCGTCGCTTTCTACGTGTTGCGTCTGTGGGGGTAGAAAGGTGGTCCGGGTGAAGGTTCCCTACAGGCCTTGTGCCCATTGCCGGGGGACCGGGGCTGTTAAGACCCTCACCTGTACGGTCTGCCGTGGCACAGGGTTCGTTGCCGATTCTGCGGGACCGACCATCGTGTGTCCGGAGTGCAAAGGCACGGGCGACGACACCTCGGCTCCGGCCATGGCGTGTCTGGAATGCCGGGGACGCGGATGGGTCACCAGGGATTGAAGAATGAAAATACCCCTGACAATATTCAATCGTCAATTGAAAAAGGAGTATAAATGAAATGAAAGATAACAGTTTGAGAGTTGTATCAGACACAACGGTGGAGACTCCAACCAGCGACGATAAGGTTCTGCTTGAGCCCAGCGAACAGTTCGTCAACACCCCTTATATTCAGGACTTGACTGAGCGCGCCCTCGCTTATCTCGAGGTGGGATACCCGCTGCATTTTGCCGGTCCCGCTGGAACCGGCAAGACAACCCTTGCCTTTCATGTTGCGGCGCAGCTCGGCAGGCCGGTCACCCTTCTCCATGGAGACGATGAGTTTTCAGGTTCCGACCTGGTCGGCCGGGATTCCGGATACCGCAAGTATAAACTCGTTGATAATTATATCCACTCCGTTCTCAAGACCGAAGAGCATTTTAATACGATGTGGGTGGATAACCGGCTCACAACGGCCTGTCAGCATGGGTATACGCTTATTTATGATGAGTTTACACGCTCCAGACCTGAAGCCAACAATGCCCTGCTCAGCGTCCTGGAAGAAAGAATCCTTAATCTGCCGAAACAGCGCAGATCCGGAGAAGGGTATCTTAGCGTTGATTCGAACTTCAAAGCTATCTTCACCTCCAACCCGGAAGAGTACGCCGGTGTCCACAAAACCCAGGATGCCTTGATGGATCGGCTCATCACCATCAACCTGGGCCATTTTGACCGGGAAAGCGAGATTCAGGTAACAATGACCAAATCCGGCATCAATAAGCAGGATGCCGAGATAATTGTGGATATCGTGAGAGAATTGCGAAACGTCGGCGTCAACAACAACCGGCCCACGATTCGGGCATGTATCGCGATCGCTCGAATTCTGGTCCACCTGAGCAGCCCCGCCCGGTTGGACAATCCTAATTTTATGCGTGTCTGTCATGATGTTCTGAACACCGAAACGGCCAAGGTTACCCGCAACGGGCATTCACTCGTCTCCCAAAAGATGGACGATATAATAGCAAAGATCTGTAAAAATCATTGTATCCAAAATGAATAGCTTTTCCGATAGAGGGTACATCTGTCGAGGTCGAGTAATGGTTAAACGAACCTGAGACAACAACCACTTTTGGGGCTGGTAAAAGGAATGGAAAAATGAGTTTTCGAAAAGGAAATACCAAAGGTTTGCAGGACATCCGGACCTTGTCTGGAAGTGTGAATAGGGTCTTTGAGCCGCATCGCGCCTATCTGAGAATATCCTGTCTGGAAATGGAAAAACTCCGAAAAGGCAATGAAAAGAAAAGTGCGATGCATCGAGTGAATATTATCGATGCCCGTTTTAAAGAGATACAGGCTGAAAAGGACGCGCTCTTGCTTGTTCTTGACCAAAGTAACCGGAACAATCATTCCGAAATAGACGGACACGTTAAGACCGAGCCGGATCAGGGATGTAATATGGAAGGGTTCAAAATTACTTACTGAACCGTATATCAGAATTTAAAGCGCAAGGAGAACCGGTAATGAAAATCAATTGTCTTTCCTGCGGACACAAGGTGGATTTAGACGATGTTTATGATGATTATGAGGGGTCGGTCAAATGTGTGGCTTGTAAGGCATTGCTGGAGATTAAGACGTACCAGGGACAACTCAAATCCATAAATATCAAAAACATCTCACCGCCACCCCCGGTTACTGAATTGGATTGAATATTTAAGGAATTTTTTCAATTTGGTTCCGGCTTGTCCGGGCTAAAGGTTATACTTTTTTAAGGGTTTAAGAAAGGAAGAATCAGCGACATGGTTGTGCAAACATCAAACAAGAAGGGAATATATTTGTATGCCGTGATATACGGGTCCGAGGAGCACAACTACGGTTCCTGCGGGATTGATCAAAACATGGTCTACACCATCTTGCGGAAAAACGTGGCAGCCGTGGTCAGCGATGTTCCCAATGGAAAGCTCCGGCCGGAACGCCGCCACCTCGCGGCACACCAGGCTGTACTCAAGCGGCTGATGGAAGAAAGCACTCCGCTGCCCATGTCATTCGGCATCATCGCAGACGGCCCCAAAACCATCGAGAAAATTCTTGCTGAAAATCAGCCGGCATTTCAGGAACAGCTTGATCGTGTGTCCGGAAAGGTGGAGATGGGATTGCGTGTCACCTGGGATGTGCCGAATATATTTGAATACTTTGTCAGTACCCATCCGGAGCTCAGGTCTGTTCGCGATAGATTTTTCGGAACGCACCGCGAACCCACCCAGGAAGACAAGATAGAGATAGGACGCATGTTTGACCGCATGCTGAATGAAGATCGTGAAAGATCTGCGGACGATGTAGAGAACATACTGTCCAGGTATTGTTTTGAGATTAAGCGGAACAAATGCCGCACCGAGCAGGAAGTGATGAACCTGGCCTGTCTCGTGGGACGGGATGCAGAGGCCCGATTTGAAGAGGACTTATTAGAAGCGGCCAACCTGTTCGACAACAACTTTGCATTCGACTATAACGGCCCCTGGGCTCCCCACAATTTCGTAGATATGGAACTTAAAATTGACGATTGATGATTGAATATTTGTGGAATCGCCCTGCCCTTTTAATTGAATATTGACTATTGACTATTTAATGAAGTCGCTCCTGCCCGCCATCGCGAGCCATACTCAATGTTCTTCGTCCTTTTGTTAGCTCGCTCAGGCGAAGCAGGCGGGTCGCTCTATCTTTTTATTAATAAAATTGGCAGAATTCCTTCAATATTCAATCTTCAATCGTCAATCTTCAATAGTAATCGTCAATCAACAATCGTAAATATTCAATTGTAACAATCATCAATCGACAATCATAAATCATCAATTTAAAAATGTTGATCATCGATAACATACTGCTTTCTCCGGTACGCGGTATCCTCTGGATTTTTCGCGAGCTGCACAATGCCGCCAGGAAAGAAATCGAAAACGAGGCGGAGTCCATCACCGCAGAACTGAGCGAACTGTATATGATGCTTGAGACCGGGAAGATCACGGAATCGGAATTTGACACCCGGGAAAAGGAACTCCTCGATCGTCTGGACGAAATTCAGGATCAAGGAAAAGGATGAGCAAGCATGAAACAGAAACGGGCATGGCAGCTCCCTCTTTTTTACATGACCGCCGTTTGCGGCTGGTATTTTTCGGCGGCAAGGGCGGTGTCGGCAAGACCACCAGCGCTGCCGCGACCGCACTGCACTATGCCCGAAATAATCCCGAGAAGTCATTCCTCCTCGTCTCCACCGACCCGGCTCATTCTCTGGCCGACAGCCTGACTGATCTTACACTGCCTAAAAATTTAGAGAGCATTGAGCTTGACGCCCGGCAATGTCTATCCGGCTTCAAAAAAAAGCATGACGGTAATCTCCGGGAGATTGCGTCCCGAGGAACTTTTCTTGATGATGAAGACATCAGCCAATTTCTGGACCTCTCCCTGCCCGGCATGGACGAACTTATGGCCTTTTTAGAGATTTCCAAGTGGGCGGAGGATGGAACGTATGACTGCATCGTGGTGGATACCGCGCCCACCGGACATACACTCAGACTCCTTGCCATGCCGGAGTTGATCCACAAATGGCTCGGAGCATTGGATGCCTTGCTGGCCAAACACCGCTACATGAAGAAACTATTCAGCGGCTCCTACATTAAGGACGAACTTGATGAATTCCTGTTGGATCTTTCCGATTCGGTCAAGCAGATGGAATCGCTGATAATTGATCCGGCACGTTGCCGTTTTGTGCCGGTTATGCTTGCAGAGGTCTTGAGCATCCATGAAACTGTGGCGCTATTGCAAGAACTGCAACGGTCAAAAATATCGGTCACGGACATAGTGGTCAACAGGCTCTATCCGGAAAATCCCTGTGCGGTTTGTTCTGACAGACGTTCTCGTCAAATAAGAGAACTCGGAGACCTGTTTGAAAAAATATCCGGGTATTCTCTCTGGGGAATTCCCATGTACCCGGAGGAAATCCGGGGATCAGGGCCGCTCCAAAAATTCTGGGACGGCGCAGTTCCCCTGAAAATTCCAAGCAAAGCATCCGTTAAGGATAAATCCGGTATTCAGTTTCCAGTTTCCAGTTTCCAGTTTCCAGTTTCCAGTATCCGGTTTCCAGTTTCCACAACCGTATCTCCGGTTGAAATGCCCGTAACTCTCCCCTCTTCCGAGACAAAACTTTTGCTGTTTGCCGGCAAAGGCGGGGTGGGAAAGACCACGCTGGCCTGTGCCACGGCCGTAAGAATGGCCCGGGAGATGGTACATAAGGATGTCTTTATTTTTTCCACGGACCCGGCCCATTCCCTGTCGGCCTGCCTAAATGCCGAAATCGGTCCCAGGCCCACACGCCTGGCCAGGGGACTTACGGCCATGGAGATAGATGCCCGGGCAGAGTTTGAAACCTTGAAAAACCAGTATTCGGACGAGTTGGAGAAATTTTTAATTTCTATTTCGACCAATTTGGACCTGGCCTTTGACCGGGATGTAATGGAACGTGTCATGGACCTCTCGCCCCCCGGCCTGGACGAGGTCATGGCCCTCACATTGGTTATGGAGTTCCTTGCCAATGAACAATACCATGTTTTCATCCTTGATGCTGCGCCCACGGGACATCTGATCCGGCTCCTGGAAACTCCCGAGCTCATCGACCAGTGGCTCAAGGTGTTCTTTAACCTTTTCTTAAAATATAAGCGGATCTTCAGACTCCCCAAAATATCCGGGCGAATGGTACAGATATCAAAAGATCTCAAGCGGCTGCAATCGCTGTTAAAAGACCCGGAACGGTCGGCATTGTTCACGGTGACGATTCCAACGGAGATGGCATTCGAAGAGACCAAAGACCTGTTAAACGCCTGCGGCCGCATAGGTATCCATGCATCTTCTCTCTTTCTCAACCTTGCAACGCCGGACAGCAAATGTTCATTGTGCTCCGCCCTTTATAAAAGAGAGTCGCAAGTCAGGAAAAAGCTTCAACAGACCTTTTCCGAAATGCACCAAACCCTGATTTATCACCGGGGAGAACCGCGAGGTCTTGAGCAGCTAGGGGAACTGGGGAATGCGATTTATGATTGTTGATTGTTGATTGGCGATTGTTTGGATTTATGATTGTTGATTGTTGATTGGCGATTGAAAAATGATAAAGGTTCAGGGGTTTAGAAGCTAACCCGGAACGTAGAGCCCCGAACGTAGAACGTTGAACTTTGAACCACTGAACGGCTTTAAAGTTTCGAGTTTCGAGTTTCAAGTATCCAGCAACAAGTCGCTGATAACCGATTACTGACAAGGACAATATCATGCAGGATATTTCACTGGACGATACGGAACACATCTCGCTTTGCGAGGCTCTGGATCGCATCCTGAACAAAGGGGCCGTGATCGTCGGAGAAGTGACGATTTCGGTCGCCAACGTTGATCTGGTCTACCTGGGACTGCAAGTTGTTCTCACTTCCATTGAGACGGCCCGCAAGATCGCATCAGATTCCGACAATCCCCCGCCCATAAGGTTGGGCTTAGGCGCCGGAGCAGGCTTGGAGATTGATGATGGATGATTGGCGATTGTTGATTGGCGATTGGCGATTGTTTGGATTTATGATTGGCGATTGTTTGGATTTATGATTGGCGATTGATGATTGTTTTAATTGAATATTGACGATTGAAGATTGAATATTGAAGGTATTCTTCCAATTTTATTAAAAAAAAGATAGAGCGACCCGCCCGCCTCGCCTGAGCGTGCCAACAAAAGGACGAAGAGCATTGAGTACTGCTCGCGATGGCGGGCAGGAGCGATTCCACAAATAGTCAATAGTCAATATTCAATTTTCAATTAAAAGGGCGACCCGCCTGCCTCGCCTGAACGAGCTAACAAAAGGACGAAGAGCATTGAGTATGGCTCGCGATGGCGGGCAGGAGCGATTTCTACAAATCAACAATCAACAATCATAAATCAACAATCCGAAAGGTTTTTCCATGGAGTTTAACGAACAGTCGAAAGTGGAGTCAGCAACCATCAATGACTTTGTCAGGGTAATGGATGCGGGAAACTCTTGCCCGCTCGGCCCTGCTCCGAAAAGTCAAGCAAAGGGGGGCCGACTGAACCTGGATCCGGAAAATGTGAAGAATGGACTTGGGCAGCTGGTGCTGACCCTGGTGAAGCTTCTTCACGAGCTTCTGGAACGTCAGGCCATCCAACGAATTGAAGCCGGGTCCTTGAGTGATGATGAAATCGAAGCCGTTGGGATAACTTTGATGCGGCAGTCCGAGGAGCTTGAAAGACTCTGCAAGGAATTTGGCCTGGAAGAAGAAGATCTTAATCTTGATTTGGGGCCGCTGGGGAAACTCTTATGATTGATGATTGGTGATTGTTGATTGAATATTGAAGATTGAAGGTATTCTTCCAATTTTTTATTTTATTATTCAAAACAGCGGAGCGAGCCAACAAAAAGATGAAGAGCATTGAGTACGGCTCGCGATGGCAGGCGGGAGCGATTTCTACAAATCAACAATCATAAATCAACAATCCAAAAACAGAGCTTATTTAAGAAAAGGATATGGAATTGGATTCTGAAGAATTGAAAAAAAGGACAAAAGATTTTGCTCATAGATGTGTAAAGCTTGCTATTTCATTACCACGAACCACACTGGGAAGGCACATTAAATCTCAGTTAATCAGGTGTTCGACATCTGTAGCATCAAATTATCGAGCCAGTATTCATGCCCAGTCAAAAGCTGCATTTATAGCGAAAATAAGTATTGTAATTGAAGAATCAGACGAATCGGAATTCTGGTTGGAATTCGTAATGGATGAAAATCTAATGGAAAGAAAGAAGGTTTTACCGCTTTTCAATGAAGCACATGAACTATCTTCCATTTTTATAACCACAAGAAGGACGGCTCAGAGAAAGAAAAAAATCAACAATCAACAATCATAAATCAACAATCCAAAGGGGGGAAAGAAATAAAATGGCAATTCAAAGAAGTACACAGCATTCCATCGAGAGCACGAACATTGCTGATTTACTTGAACGGGTTCTTGATAAAGGGGTCGTTATTGCAGGTGATATCAAGATCAGTCTGGTTGACATCGAACTGTTGACCATCCAGCTTCGCCTGGTCATCTGTTCTGTTGACAAGGCCAAGGAGATGGGCATGGATTGGTGGGTAAATAATCCATGCTTCAGCCGTGAGGCGCCTCGTGGAGAGGTGGAGAATTCCTTGAATAAAATCGAAGAACGGCTGCAAAGACTTGAAGAAACCCCGGCAAAAACCCTCAATCAGGAGTAATAGCAATGACCCGGATTAATTCAACTTTAATGCGTCGGTTGCATGACAAGGGACTGGCGCCCGCTGAATTCACCTTGTTTATCAGGGATGCGTCCCGCAACTTCGTGGATGATTCCCGAGTGGGATTGCGTGAAATAAATCAACGACTGCATACATTAGGCTGGGAAAGAATTGAATTGGATTATCATACCTCTCAGTTGATTGTCGCGCACTTTGAAGCAGAGGAACATAATAGGGATTGTTGATTGTTGATTGTTGATTGGCGATTGTTTGGATTGTTGATTGGCGATTGAATATTGACTATTGAAGGAATCATTAAATTGACTATTGACGATTGAATATTGAAGGTATTTTTCCAATTTTTTATTTTATTATTCAAAACAGCGGAGCGAAACGACTTCATTAAATAGTCAATCGTCAATAGTCAATATTCAATTAAAAAGGTTGTTAAGTATTATCAAGTCGATAAAGCACAAATGGCAGATGAAAAAAACATTTGGAACGTTGTTGGCTAAGTGGACTTAATAATTCAATTTAATCAACAACATGCCCAAAGATCGCAGAAAAAGAAAGTAGAGGACTATAATGGCAAAATTTAAAAAGAATATCAGAAAACCTTGGGCTTATGGAGATCTATGCAAACTGAAAAAATTGGCATGGAAGAAAACGCCTACGCATCTTATAGCACAAAAGCTGGAAAGAACTGTATTGCAAATCCGTACTAAGGCTTTTGTGCTTGGCTGCTCCCTATTTAACTGAGAATGCGCTGCAGGAGAGCCAGGAGGCGTTGCGGGAACCTGACACCTTACGATTGAACTCAATAACCAACAATCTTGAATTACACCCTCCAAGAACCCATTATTCCACTATTCCATTGTTCCATCATTCCAATTGTGAGTGAAGCGAACTAACTTAACCATCACAGATCACAATACTAAAAAGGACTTGCCGTGAGTAAAAATGTCGATGATGCAGATGAAGTGATCCGCTTTCAATACAAGTTTATATTCAGCAAAGGTTTAGAACGAAATATTGATGTTAAGCTGAATGAGAAAACCCTTAATTTGATACAAACAAGAAAGGCATCCTATCCCAAATGGACAGAATTAAAATTCCATCAATGCCCGAATTGTTCTTTGCATGAGGACCATCATCTATTTTGCCCGATAGCCATAAATTTTGTTGACCTGGTGGATTTTTTTGAAACGTCGATATCTTGGGATAAAGTTGATTTAATAATTCAGACCGGGGAAAGAAAATATATGAAGAATACCACATTACAACAAGGAATAAGTTCTTTATTGGGTATATATATGGTTACAAGTGAATGCCCCATTATGGCGAAATTAAAACCAATGGTTCGGTATCACTTACCGTTCCCCACAATGGAAGAAACGCAGTATCGAGTGATGTCCATGTATTTATTGGCACAATATTTTTTATACCGGCAAGGCAAGACACCTGACTGGGAATTGAAAAACCTTGTTAAAATTTATGATGATATTCAAATCGTCAATAAAAGTCTTTCCAAAAGACTATCGAACATTAAAATGAAAGACGCAATCCCTAATGCGCTGATCAAGCTCGATATATTTGCCAAGCATATCTCCATGTTAATAAATATAAACGCCTTAGATGAAATGGAATGCTTATTCGATGCATATTATGATTAAATACCGGGTATAAATCAAGACCGTCCTTTGATAAGATTGCCATGGCTATTTGGTTTCAGGTGTCAGGAATCGCCAGACCTGAAACTTGAAATTTGAAATTTGAAATTTGAAACTTGAAATTTGAAACTCGAAACTTGAAACTTGAAATTTGAAACTCGAAACTTGAAATTTGAAATTTGGCGATTGAAAATTGAAACTTGAAATTTGAAATTTGGCGATTGAAAATTGAAACTTGAAATTTGAAATTTGGCGATTGAAAATTGGTTGTTAGATGCCGGTTGCGCGTTGCGCTTTCACTACGTTCCGGCTTTTCATCTTTAACTCGTAACTCGTAACTGTTTGTCCTGCTTTCTGTACTCTGACTTCTGACTTCTGTACTCTGACTTCTGACTTCTGACTTCTGTACTCTGACTTCTGACTTCTGACTTCTGACCTCTGACCTCTGACTTCTGTCCTATGTTTTTTTCATTCATCATTCGATGTTCGATGTTCGATGTTCGATGTTCATCCTTTTGGATTGTTGATTGTTGATTGTTGATTGATGATTGACGATTAAACTAGACCTCTGACCTCTGACTTCTGTCCTATGTTTTTTTTCATTCATCATTCGATGTTCGATGTTCGATGTTCGATGTTCATCCTTTTGGATTGATGATTGATGATTGATGATTGACGATTAAACTAGACCTCTGACCTCTGTCCTATGTTTTTTTCATTCATCATTCGATGTTCGATGTTCATCTTTTTCTTTGTTTTCTGACCTCTGACTTCTGACTTCTGACTTCTGTACTCTGCTTTCTGACCTCTGCTTTCTGACTTCTGTCATCTGTCCTCTGTAACCTGACACCTGACACCTGAAACCTGAAACCGTACGATAAAAAATGCTTTTTTCAGGTGTGTTTAAAAGATTGACTTAATATCTATAAAGTTTTAATTATAATTAAAACTTTATAGGGGGGAAGGCGATCTATAATGAAGAAATATATCACCAGGCAACATTATCTTGACAGGATAAAGCCTTACATCGGCAAGGACATCATTAAAGTCATAACAGGCCAGAGGAGAGTCGGTAAGAGTTATCTCCTTTTTCAGATTATGGACCTCATCACCGTCTCCGACCCCAAAGGGCAGATTGTTTATATAAACAAAGAACTATACGAGTTTGATTTTATAGATAATTACAGGGTGTTGCTGGAATATATCAACGATAAGGCCAAGGGTAAAAAGAATTGTTATGTCTTTATCGATGAAATTCAGGATATCGACCAGTTTGAAAAGGCCCTGCGAAGCCTCTCTGCCGAAGGCGGGTATGACATTTACTGCACAGGCAGCAATGCCGGGTTACTTTCCGGGGATTTGGCTACATACCTAAGCGGTCGTTATGTTGAGATAAAAGTATTCTGTCTGTCCTATTTGGAATTTATGGATTTTCATAAGTTTCAGAACACTACTGATACCTTCCTGAAATATATTAAATATGGAGGTCTTCCCTACCTGATCAATCTAAAACTCGACGATGAAATCGTCTATGACTATCTGAGAAATATCTACAACACGATCCTTTTCAAGGATGTTGTTAAGAGGTACGGGATCAGAAATATTGCCTTTCTAGAGAGGTTGACCCTATATCTGGCTGAAAATACAGGGAACCTGGTATCAGCAAAAAAAATCAGTGATTTTCTTAAGTCACAAAAAACAAATATTTCGCCCAATGTTGTTCTTAATTATCTTTCACATCTTGAATCGGCTTTTTTTATTCTAAAGGTGCGCCGCTCTGAAATCGTTGGTAAAAAGGTATTTGAGATCGGTGAGAAATATTATTTTGAAGACTTGGGGTTGAGGCACTCGATGATTGGCTACCGGCATGCTGATATTGGAAAAATACTGGAAAACCTCGTCTTCCTTCATCTTAAGAGATCGGGGTATGAAATTACCGTTGGCAGGATCGGAGATAAAGAGATCGATTTCTCATGTGAAAAAAGGGGAGAAAAACTCTACGTGCAAGCAGCTTATATGATTACGGATCAGAGAGTTCATGACCGTGAGTTTGGTAACCTTTTGAAAATCAGAGACAATTTTACCAAAATCGTTGTTTCCATGGACGAGGTAACCGGCGGCAACTTCAAAGGAATACAGCATGTAAATATAAAGGATTTCCTGGTTTCTGATCATTAAAGAGGAAATCACATTTTAGTAATTGATGAACGCATAAGGGAGCATTATCGATTTGTTAAAATGGTTCTCACGCATTAACTTCAGACCTCGTCATTCAGCTTGGAAAAATAATCGTGACTCCTTAATTTTCGGGGGATTGCATGAAAATTGGACACTGGCCCTCAGGTTTCAGGTGTCAGAAGTAAGCAACGAATTAGCTGATGCCGGGTGTTAAAAGGCTTCATCAGGAATCAGATAACTCCGGCAAAGCGCCGTATATCTATGGCCATCATCACGGCGTGATAGGAATTTTAGCCGGATGGGCAAAAAAAATCGGCCTTCACCCGTTTCCATGCACGTTGCATGTTCTCTCTGGACAGTATCCGTTCCAGCAGGTGACCATCCGGGTCGGGCGATTCAATAACGCGCCGCATATTCACTCCTTCGTTCGAATTCTCTGTATTTTTAGAAAGTTTGCTAATTCGTTAAGCCTGATGGTTAAAGCCTGGATGGAACGTGCCGAGAAATCGGCCAACTCACAGTATGCAAGAAACTGGCTGCAATACCGATGGAGCATAATGCCACCTCCTTGTCGCGCCATAGCTTTTCAGCGAAGGCGGACCGTTAATCATGCTCCATCATTAAACACCCATTAATAAAAGGCAAATTGAGCTAACTGCGGGGTTTGTTGGTTATGCCTCATACTATGATGTGTATCGAATTTACGTATGGATAAGAGAATTATGAAGAAGGTTTGGTGGGGCTAAAAAAGCACCCCCTATCACTCACTTCACTTATCACTTTTTGAGATTCATGACGGACAAAGAAGTTCCCTTTAGGTTGTGTTGATCAATAATAAAAGAGAGAAATCGGTTTATGAAATTTTCTGGAATACCCAAAAGTTTTTGTTTGATTTTTTTGAATGTTTTACTGATTTTATTTTTGTCCGGATGTGGGGGGGATTCTTCCAATGCAAATGATCCACTGAGCGCTGACGACATTAACTTGATCTTCGTGGTAAGCTCGGATTTGGATTACAACGCTCCCGGTGATATTAGTCCAGAAACTGCAAACCTTACCAATCAAGGGTTACAGCGCGCGCTCAGCATGGCCACGTACCTGAAAGATAACGTGCTGGGAGAAGAAAACGTAACCAGCATTTATGCGCTCACGCCGATGACCCATTTGCAAACCGAAGAGAAATACCCAGACATGAACGCCATAGGGTCAATACAGCAGTTTGCCCTTCTTAACCAGCATACTTTACCCATTTGGAATGCTTCTTACTCTTCCTATACTGCTTACAGCTACCCCATCAAAGCGTCATACGCAGAAGGTTCTGTGCCTGATGGCGTTGCGACTCCGAATCCGTACTACTCCGATTGTGCTGGGCTGGATTTCAACGACACGATAGATAACAACCGTGATATAGCAACAGGTATTATCGATGAAAACAATCCGGGATTTTATGTTTTTTCTGCGCCATGGGAGACTTCCAGTGTTTTGATGGATAAGATCAATTCGTATTATGGATATGCTCTGGATATACCGACGAATTACAGTGGGCCAAACATTGTTTATGCGATCACCCTATCGCCTGATGGAAATGCGCGTCTGATTACCTACGATAGTAATCTGAATCCGCCTTCCACATATCCTGAGCTTCCCTCGCCGGTTGTAGAAGCTGAATGTCTTAACTCGCAGCAGCCCTATTCCAAAATTTCGCTGGAAAACGGGGTTGATGGTATTGTCGTTCCTGCGAATATCAATAAAAACGAGACGGTTTACATTGTCCGGCATGCAGAAGCGCATCCAGATCCGAAGCCTGGTTTTGAAAACGGCAACTTTGTGGGGGCAGGGCAATGGCGTGCGTTGGATCTTCCCAATGCTCTCTCCGACAAAATAAGTCTTCCCGATGTGGTTTACTCCTGCGACCCCGCACAGTCGTTTTCAACAGGGGTCGCAGGTTCACCAGATCCTATCAACATATCGTACGTCAGACCATCATTAACGGTATGGCCTTATGTTGTAGCCAATAATTTGCCTTATCGCTTGGTTTCTAGCTTCTTACTTCTGGTTTCGAAGGAGGTGCAGGGGCAATTGGCCAGTGACTTTTTCTTTACTGACGATACGTTCTCCAATCAGACTATATTGCTCGCGTGGGAATCAGGAAGGATTAAGCCGATAATCAATGCGCTTCTTGAAAGCTATGGCCTAAGTGACGACAAGCTTCTCGATGAGGACTGGCCAGTCACCGATTACGAGACCATCTGGACTGTGACGATTGATGAGAGCGGCAATCTTACGGTGGAAAACGACCTGTGTGAAGGTATTGATACTGATGAGCTGCCGGAACAGGCTCCTCTATTTTAAAAAAGAAGGGACAGAGAATAATTCCGGGGACACAATGCTAAATAAATAACCAGAGGGCGGGAACGGTTGGAATAGAAGTATCTCGCTTCTTTTTAGGTAGTATGATCGTGTTCATCAGAATGAAAGAGGTAGAAAATTGGTTCATACACAACTTGCCGCTTCTCCATTTGGAAATATTATGATCTATGGAAATACAAGAAACCAGAGAGCGGCAGAAATTGGTCTTGTGTCCCCGGAATTATGCTGCTTTTAAAGAAGTATGGACAGAAATTAAAGAAATAGCCCCCAATACTTTTACTGGATTGGAAGCTCTTGAAATAAAAGAGTTTATGATAGATCCGATTAAATTTAAAAGTGCTTAACAATTGTATGCAGGGGATTGCTTCCGCTGCGCTCCAGCAACCCCTGATGCACACGTTCTCTTCCTATGATATAACGTTTGACATTTAACGTAAGCCGTCATATTTTTAACTATGATAAAAAATTTTAAATGCAAGCACACACAAGCCCTTTACGAAGGTAAAAGCCCAAAGCAATTCAGACCTTTTCAGGCGCAAGCAGAACGTAAGCTCCAAATGCTTGACAGTGTAACCGAGCTACTTGATTTACGATCTCCACCCGGTAATAGATTTGAAAAATTAGGGGGAGACAGGCAAGGGCAGTACAGCATAAGAATCAATAAACAATGGCGTGTATGCTTTGCATGGTCTGATGAGCCCTACGATGTAGAGATAACAGACTACCATTAAAAGGAACAGATTATGAATAATATGAGACCAATCCATCCTGGAGAAATAATCAAAGAAGAGTATTTAGAACCCTTAAATATGAGTGCTAATGCGCTGGCTGTTGCCTTGCGCGTACCAGCACCTAGAATCAATGATGTGATAAGACAAAAGAGAGGGGTTAGCATTGATACTGCTCTCAGGTTAGCCAGATACTTCAACACCACCCCACAATTTTGGATGAACTTGCAAATTAGTTATGACCTTAAAATGGCCAAACAAAATATGACAAAAATTGAGAATGAAATTATCCCTCTACAATCTATTACCGCTTGAAAGCGGCGGGGTGACCATCCAAAATATAAAGAGAACAAAACGCTGCAGCCGACCCGGGGGGGGATAGCGGCTTTTCGAAAGTGCTTGGTTTTCGAAAAAAACTTAGTTTTTACAACCTGCTCGGCTATATGCCCCGGTCGGCTGAGCTCCCCGTTATGCGAAAGAAGAATAGAGGAGCATATGTCTAAACTTAATGTCGATCAGAAAACCATATTTGAATTGTTGTCAGATAAAAAGGCAGATTTTCTCATTCCAGACTATCAGCGCCCATATGCTTGGGATGAAGAGCAATGTCAGACTCTTTGGGATGATCTTTTTACATTTTCTTTCCCCAACAATGATTACGAAGCCTTTGATAAAAACGACGAGTATTTTCTCGGCTCCATTGTTACATTCAAAAATGATAATGCACAATCGGAAGTTATAGACGGGCAGCAACGCCTTACTACAATAATGCTTATCTTACGTGCATTTTATGATAAGTTTGCTCATATGCAGGATACCAATTCAAAGCAAACACGTGATCGTATTGAGAAATGCATATGGAAAACTGACGAATTTGGTAGTGCCGATAAAACAATAGCTTATGTATCCAGTCTTCGCGATCGCGAGATCGTGGTCGCGGTTCTGGGCGCGGTGCCGGCGGTATTGACCCGGATTCCGGTGACAGGCCAGCCGAATAAGATGACACTGAACGCAGCCCAGTCACTCTTGTATGTTGTAGAAGACCAGTCGGATACGGTAGACGTCATCGACACCACGACAAACAAAATCGTCGAGACCATCCCGGTGCTCCCTATGGATTCTGTACTGCCCGCCTCACTGGAGAAGTACAAGGGTGCTAACCCTAACAGCGTGACACTCTCACCGGATGAGACGCAACTCTACATAACGAACGGCAATCTGAATTGCGTCGCTGTGGTGGCTCTGGACGAAACGTATAACGACAGCCGGGTCGTGGGTCTCATCCCCACCGGTTGGTATCCGAGCTCCGTTAGCTTCAGCCCTGACGGAACCTGGGTGTACGTGGTCAATGCGAAGTCACCGACGGGCCCGAATCCCAATTTCTACTACAGCTACGGCCCTCAGGATCACGAAAATGGCTATGCCTCGACAATATAATCCCCAGTTGATCAAAGCCGGACTCCAGAGCTTCCCGACGCCAGACATCGACACGCACCTCTTGGAGCTGACGGCGCAAGTAGCCACGAATAATCGATTCTCTCACACCATGAGCGCCAACGACGCCGAGATCATGGAGGCTGTGCGTCAGGGAACTCAGCACGTTATTTTCATTATCAAGGAAAACCGGACGTATGACCAGATTCTGGGTGACCTGGAAATCGGCAATGGTGATCCTGATCTGGCCGAGTTTGGAGAGATATATACGCCGAATCAGCATAACCTGGCGCGAACCTTTATCACACTCGACAACTTCTATGCCACTGCAGAAGTCAGCTATGACGGCTGGGCATGGTCCACTGCGGCTCAAGCTCAAGACGTGATAGAAAAACAATTCCCGGTGACCTATGCGGGACGCGGCCTCAGTCTGGAACAAGGTGGTTTGAATCGCAGTGTGAACGTTGCACTTCCCAGCGTCGCCGAGCGTCAGGCCGCCAATCCCCTGACACCGGATGATCCGGATGTGTTGCCGGGCCAGACCGACGTGGCAGCGCCGGATGGACCGGATAATGAAATAAATACCGGTTCTATATGGGACGCCGCGCTGCGGGCCAATCTCACGGTTCGCAACTATGGTTTCAACATTGACGGGACCCGCTATACATTTTCCCAGGACTCCCTCTACAGCCTCTCTCTCACGCACATGCCGGCATTAACCAATCCGCCGACGCAAGTGGCTTTTGCATCGAGTGTTTCCCTCATCCCTTGTACCGATCCGTACTTTCGCGGTTTCGATCCCGCATTTCCGGATTATTGGCGTTTCAAGGAGTGGGAGCGGGAGTTTGATACCAAGTACGTTGATGGCGGTGAGGATCTTCCTGCATTGAGCCTCGTTCGCCTCATGAACGATCATACCGGAAAATTCGATACTGCAATTGACGGTGTGAATACCCCGGAACTTCAGCAGGCCAAAAACGGGGGCTTTACGAGACTAAAAACAGCCTTTTAAGAAAAATGTTGGCGCGCAGGATAATTATGCCACGGGGAAATCGATATTACATACCGGGTTTGATATGGCACATTACCCATCGGTGCCACAAAAAGGAATTTTTGCTTAAATTCGCCCGGGATCGCAAATGCTGGCTGCGTTGGCTGTATGAGGCGAAAAAGCGGTATGCGCTGACGATACTCAATTTTACCGTTACATCGAATCATATTCATCTTCTTGTCCAGGATACGGGGCATCGCCATTCTTTGTCCAAGGCCATACAACTGGTCGCCGGTCGCACAGCCCAGGCGTACAATATACGGAAAAATCGAAAAGGCGCATTCTGGGAAAATCGTTACCACGCAACCGCTGTTCAGGATGACGCCCATCTGGTCCGCTGCATGCTGTATGTTGACCTGAATATGGTCAGAGTCGGTGCTGTCAGCCATCCATCGGAATGGCCTTTTTATCGAAAACATAAAGGAAGACGAAAATGGGTACTGGTGTAAATGACCAAAATTTTAATAAAAATGAAGCATTCCAAAATTATTATCCTGATGATTATTCTCATTGCTACGGATGTGGCAGGTTAAATGAACAGGGTCTTCAAATAAAGAGCTATTGGGATGGCGATGAAAGTGTTTGCCGTTTTTTACCCCCAAAACATTATACCGGTGGTAAAAAAGATATTCTTTACGGAGGTTTAATAGCCTCCCTGATAGATTGCCATGGTGCAGGAACAGCGGCGGCTGCAAAAGTGAAGGAGCAGGGACTAGAAATCAAAAAGGGAGAAATGCCAAGATTCGTGACAGCTTCCTTGAAGGTGGATTATCTGGCCCCCACTCCTGTTGATACTGAACTTGAACTCAGGGGAAAGGTTAAGGAAATATCAGGACGAAAAGTAATTGTTGAAGTCAATCTTTTGGTGGAGCAAGAGGTCTGTGCAAAAGGGGAATTGCTGTTTATTCAATTGAGGGAATAAACAAATTTAGATACCGGGCTTGATATGGCACGCCCCGGTTGAATAGTCGTAAGATTCAACTGGGTAAATAACCCATCGGTGCCAAAAACAGGAATTTCTACTCAAATTCAGACCTCGTCATTCAGCTTGGAAAAATAATCGTGACTCCTTAATTTTCGGGGGATTGCATGAAAATTGGACACTGGCCATCAGGTTTCAGGTGTCAGGTGTCTGGTGTCAGGAATCGCCAGACCTGAAATTTGAAACTCGAAATTTGAAACTTGAAACTCGAAATTTGAAACTCGAAATTTGAAACTCGAAACTTGAAACTTGAAACTTGAAACTTGAAACTTGGCGATTGAAGATTGGTTGTTAGATGCCGGTTGCCGGTTGCGGGTTTCGCGTTCAGTACGTTCCGGCTTTTAATCTTTTCCTTGCCCTTGTTTTTGTCTTTCATTCATCATTCGATATTCGTCATTCGATATTCGATATTCATCCTTTTGGATTGTTGATTTTTGATTGACGCCCCGGTTAAATCCCCAAAGGGGTTCCGCAACAGCGGAAATTGAACTGGGTAAAATTGGCGATTGAAGATTGGTTGTTAGATGCCGGTTGCTGGTTGTTTTGTCTGCTTTCTGTCCTCTGACTTCTGTCTTCTGTCTTCTGTCTTCTGTCCTCTGACTTCTGACTTCTGTCCCCTGAAACCTGAAACCTGACACCTGATTGCAAGGTTTTCGCTCAAAAATAAATATAGCGAGGGATAAATCTTATGAGTTATAACTTTTCTAATCTAATCGACATTGAGAAACAACAAAGACTTCTCGATAGTTTCTGTGATGCGGTGGGAATAGCAGCGGCGATTGTCGACCTCAAGGGTGAAGTCCTTGTGGGATCGAGGTGGCAAAGAATCTGTACGGATTTTCATCGTGTGAATAAACAGACATGCAAAAAATGCATCGAAAGTGACACGCAACTTGCCAATGAACTACAACAGGGAGAACAGTTCTCCATTTACCAATGTCGAAATGGCCTGACTGATGCTGCATCGCCAATCATAATAGAAGATAAGCATGTAGCTAATGTTTTTGTTGGGCAGTTTTTTCTGAAAGCACCCGATCGTGAGTTTTTCCTCCGACAAGCCGCTAAATACGGGTTTGAGGAAAATGCTTATTTAGATGCCCTATGGGAAGTTCCAATAGTGACAGAGGAAAATCTTACCGCCATTCTCAATTTTCTTGTCATATTTGCGGAGATGGTAGCAACAATGGGATTGAACGAGTTAAGGCAAACAAAAGTAAAAAAGGTGCTGCGGGAGAGCGAGAAAAAATACCGAACCCTTCTGGAAACGACATCGGAAGGCTGCTGGCTGTTAAATCCTGAAGTCAAAACCATCGAAGCTAACGCGGCGCTTTGCAAAATGCTTGGCTACAGTCAAGATGAAATGCTTGGCAAAACACCTTTTGACTTCGTGGATGATAAGAACCGAAGGGTTTTTATTGAGCAAACGTCAAAAATATCTGACACAAAGCATCGAAGTTATGAAATTACCCTGAAAAAAAAGAACGGTAAAGACCTGCATACCTATTTTAATGCCACAACAATCATAGCCGAATCCGGGGAGATATTGGGCTCCTTTGCATTCATTACGGATTTGAGTGATAGAAAAAAAATTATAGATGAACGAAATCTCCTTTTCACCGCCATTGAACAGTCTGCGGAGTCGGTATCCATTACGGACAGAAATGGCAAGATTCAATATGTTAACCCTGCCTTTGAACGATTAACCGGTTATAGTTCCGAGGAGGTTATCGGGCAAAATCCGCGGATTTTGAAAAGCGGAAAACAGGATAATTTGTTTTACAAAGATATGTGGGAGAAATTGAGCCATGGACAAATTTTCAAGGGCCGTATGATCAACAAAAAGAAAGACGGCACCTTTTATACGGGTGAGGCGACAATTTGGCCGGTATTGGATGATTCGGGCAAGATTACCAATTTTGTGTCTATTAAACGCGATGTGACCAAAGAAATAGAAATGGAAAACCTTCTTGCTCAGGCCTATAAAATGGAATCTATCGGCACGTTGGCCGGTGGCATTGCTCACGATTTCAACAATATTCTTTCATCCATTATTGGATTCACCGAATTGGCAATTGATGAGGTTGATAAAAATACGTCTATTGAGGACAGCCTGCAGGAAGTTTATGTAGCAGGGAAAAGAGCAAAGGATCTTGTTAAACAGATACTGGCATTCGCACGTCAATCAGATGAAGAGATCAAACCCATTCAAATTGGTGCGGTTGCAAAAGAAGTTCTGAAATTAATCCGTTCTTCCATTCCCACGACCATCCAAATCAAACAAAACATTGAGAGCGATTCCCTGATCATGGGAAATGCCACGCAGGTTCATCAAATTCTGATGAATCTTTGCACAAATGCGGCTCATGCAATGGAAGATGAAGGCGGTATTCTTGAGTTAAGTCTGAAAGATATCGTTATTGACACGAGTGTAAATGGGAAGTTGTTGGATTTGAAATCTGGAAACTACATTGAGATAAAAGTGTCGGATTCCGGGGTGGGGATTGCCCCTGAAATTATTGGCTCAATTTTTGATCCCTATTTCACTACTAAAGGACCGGGAGAAGGAACCGGTATGGGGCTTGCCATGGTCTATGGCATCGTTGAAAGTTATGGAGGTAAAATCACGGTGGATAGCACAATAAGCCAGGGAACTGTCTTTACTTTTTACTTGCCCATAACCGGAAAGCGTGGAGCACATCGCCCATATGAACCAGAGGAATTACCTTGTGGTACCGAGCAAATTTTGTTTATTGACGATGAAACTTCAATCGCCAAGATGGGCAGTAAGGTTCTTGAACTGTTGGGGTATTCGGTTACAACGCGGACCAGTAGTGTAGAGGCATTAGAACTGTTTCGTTCAAAACCCAAATATTTTGATCTTGTAATAACGGATATGACCATGCCGAACATGAACGGCGATAAACTGGCAGTTGAGCTGATGAAAATCCGTACAGATATTCCAATAATCATTTGCACGGGTTACAGCAAGAAAATATCAGATGAAACAGCGAAAGACATCGGAATAAAGGCGTTTGCTTATAAACCCATCGTAAAGTTGGATTTGGCCAAAATTGTCCGAAAAGTTCTGGATGATCAACAGCAAGAACAAACCACCGGGCGTATCCTCGTGATTGATGATGAACCCGAAATCCGTAAATTATTCGTCCAAAAGCTGGCAGGAAAAGGATACGAAATCATCGAAGCATGCGATGGAAAAGAAGGGCTAAAACTTTATCATGAAACCCGGCCGGATCTTGTTATTACCGATCTTATTATGCCCGAAAAAGAAGGAATAGAGACGATCACTGAACTTAAAAGAGAATTTCCGAATGTTAAAATCATTGCAATTTCAGGTGGCGGGAGGAATGTTCCGGATGCCTACCTGCATATGGCAAAAAACCTGGGCGCGGAGCGGACCTTCTCCAAACCCATAGATTGGCCGGAACTGATTAAAGCCGTCAGGGAACTTTTAAAGTAGCTTTTAAGTGAACCTCAACGTTGCAAAAGTCGGAGGACAGAAGTCAGAGGACAGAAGTCAGAGGACAGAGGACAGAGGTCAGAGGTCAGAAGTCAGAGGACAGAAGTCAGAGGACAGAGGACAGAAGACAGAGGACAGAGGACAGAGGTCAGAAGTCAGAGGACAGAGGTCAGAAGTCAGAGGTCAGAAGTCAGAAGTCAGAAGTCAGAGGACAGAGGACAGAGGACAGAGGACAGAGGGCAGAGGTCAAAGGTCAGAGGTCAGAGGTCAAAGGTCAGAGGACAGAAAGCAGAGGACAGAGGTCAGAGGACAGAGGTCAGAGGTCAGAGGTCAGAAGTCAGAGGACAGAGGACAGAAGACAGAGGACAGAAGACAGAGGACAGAGGTCAGAGGTCAGAGGTCAGAAGTCAGAGGACAGAGGACAGAAGACAGAGGACAGAGGTCAGAGGTCAGATGACAGAAGTCAGAAGTCAGAAGTCAGAGGACAGAAAGCAGAAGTCAGAGGACAGAAAGCAGACAAAACAAAAGAGGTTGATTTATGATTCTCGGGAAAAAATCCAAATCTCGATCATCGGCATTGGAAACCTACTCGTTGTACTTTGTAATCGCATGGACCATTATTGTCGGTGGTTTCTTACTGTTCGGCATTTTTCAGGTACGGCATGTTCAGCAGGAAATGGTCAGAAATGAAGCACGCGCGAACTTTAACAAAGATAAGTCGTTGAGATTTTGGAGTGCCATGCACGGGGGGATATATGTTCCGGTTACGGATAAAACCCCCCCCAATCCATATCTAAGCCATGTGAAAGAACGGGACATTAAAACGCCTGGTGGGAAGGCGCTCACATTGATGAATCCGGCATACATGCTGCGCCAGACCATGAATGAATACGAAAGTCTTTATGGTGTTCGCGGTCACATCACAAGCCTTAAATATTTCAGACCGGAGACAGCGCCGGATGAATGGGAGACATCTGCGCTTCAGGAATTTGAAAGAGGTGCCAAAGAGATATCTGAAATTATAGATATGCATGGAAAGCCTTATTATCGGTACATATCTCCAATGATCACAAAGGCCGGATGTTTGAAGTGCCATGGCCATCAGGGATACAAAGTGGGAGATGTACGGGGAGGCGTCAGTGTTTCAGTACCGATGACAGCCTATCTGATCAATCAGCAACGACAGAGCATAACATTGGCCGTCTCTCTGGGTTTATTATGGTTGCTGGGTTTTGCCGGAATTTTCTGGGCAAACCGTGGGCTTAAAAACAGAGTCAGGGAACGCAATAAAGCAGAGACGGAACTTCAAAAGTCTCATAACCAATTGGAAGAAAGGGTCAAAGAACGTACGGCAAAACTGGCCGAAGCGAATCAAGAAGCCTTGAAGTCCAAAAAACAATCCGAAGCAGCCAACCGTGCAAAAAGTGAGTTCCTTGCCAACATGAGCCACGAGATCCGCACTCCCATGAACGGGATCATCGGCATGACTGAACTGGTTCTGGGCACCGACCTGACCGGAGAACAGCGGAAACATTTGGAAATGGCAAAGATGTCGGCAGATTCGCTACTGGCACTGATCAATGACATCCTGGATTTTTCCAAAATCGAAGCCGGAAAAATGGAGCTGGAAGCCATCGATTTTAATCTGCGCGTCACACTTGAAAATGCTGCCGACACCCTGGCGTTGAAGGCCCACGAAAAGGGTTTGGAGCTGGCCTGTCACATCCCGCCGGATGTGCCCACCGCCTTAATCGGGGACCCGGGCAGGCTGCGACAGATTATCGTCAATATAGCGGGGAATTCTCTTAAATTTACCGAGGAAGGTGAAATTGTAATCCGGGTTGAGATGGAATCCCAGACAAAAGATTCGGTGAATCTCCATTTCATGGTATCGGACACCGGCATCGGGATTCCTCAAGACAAGTTGGATTCAATTTTCAAAAATTTCGAACAGGTGGATGGTTCCACCACAAGAAAGTACGGTGGCACGGGTCTGGGATTATCCATAACCAGACAGTTTGTTGAGATGATGGGAGGTGAGATCCATGTGGAGAGCCTTCGGGATTGTCGATTGTCGATTGAAGATTGTCGATTGAAAAATGGGAAATCAAAAAATCAAAAGCTAAATAAGGGTCAAGCCGACTTCGCCAAAGTGGCACAAGCTACGACGGCTGAATCCCCAAACATCAATCATCAATCAACCGTGCCCAATCATCAATCAACAATCCACCACAAAAACGGCGGACAAGTCCACAATCAACAATCCAATGCCGGTCCCGGCAGCATTTTCCATTTCACTATCTGCTTTGAACTCAGCCGCTTAAAAGACATCAGAGTCCCGCCTCCCAAACCGCAAGATCTTTCGGGAATGCCGGTTCTCATTGTGGACGACAATTATACCAACCGTATTCTGCTCCAGGAAATAATAACATTCTGGGGCCTTGTTCCGACGATTACAGCCAGTGGTAAGGAAGCACTGGATCGTTTCAACAAGGCGTTTGCTTCCGGAACGCCGTATCCATTGATTTTATTGGATATTCAGATGCCGGAAATGGATGGCTTTGATGTGGCCAAAATAATCAAGGATGCTCCTTCGGGAAAAGACGTAAGAATTATCTTGCTTTCTTCCATCGGGCAAAAAGGGGACTCGGATCGCTGCAAAGAAATCGGCATCTCAGGGTATCTGCCCAAACCCATAAAACAATCGGATCTATTTGATGCCATCATGATGACCATGGGGCTTCGCGCTGAAGAAATGCCCACGGTCATCACTCGCTACAAAATTTATGAAGAGCGGGAAAGATTCAATATTCTGCTGGCTGAAGACAACCTGATAAACCAGACCCTGGCTACAAAGCTTTTGGAGACAAGAGGACACCGCGTTACCCTGGCATCGAACGGGATAGAGGCTGTTGAGGCGTTTAAAAAGGGTGATTTCGATCTGATTCTCATGGATATCCAGATGCCGGAGATGGATGGGTTTGCCGCAACGAGCGAAATAAGAAAAATGGAAGACAGAAGTCAGAGGACAGAGGTCAGAAGTCGGAAGTCAGAGGTCAGAGGACAGAGGTCAGAGGTCAGAGGACAGAGGACAGAAGACAGAGGACAGAAGTCAGAGGACAGAGGTCAGAGGACAGAGGACAGAAGTCAGAAGTCGGAAGTCAGAGGACAGAAAGCAGGAAGAACAGTTACGAGTTACGAGTTACGAGTTAAAGATGAAAAGCCGGAACGTACCGAACCCGAAACCCGAGACACGCAACGCGCACCCAGCAACCGGCAACCGGCATCTAACAACCAATTTTCAATCGTCAATCAACAATCATCAATCCCAAGGGTCCCCATCATTGCCATGACGGCTCATGCCATGAAGGGAGACCGTGAAAAGTGCATTGATGCGGGCATGGATGACTATGTGTCCAAACCGATCAAGCCGGAAGCACTTTACAGTGTTATCAATAAAGCTGTCCGTAAATCGCAGAGTGAAAAAGAATAGCCACTTAAAAGTAAAGATCCGGGTCCAGGCGCCGCCCCAGAGGGGCTCTGCCCCGGCGGGAGGTCCAGGCTTTGGCTTACCCCTTAAAGGGGGCTGTTTTAACTTAAATCCGTACAAGTTAAAAGTGTCTAAAGTGCCTAAAGTTTACCCTGTGTAATGCGGAGCCTATTCCTCCGGGGTTATGGTGTCGCTTCGCTCTCTCCGAGCTGTAGGCTCTATGAGCCGGAAGCCGCTGATTTTATATAATTGGCAGAATTCCTTAACCCTGGCCCAGACCGATCACCAATACGCTATATTCAAAAAGGCAGGTTTGCAATGATATATAGCCAATATCAACATACATGGACGAGTCACACCAGGGCGGGCTTTAGCTCACTTTAAACTCTTGTCCGCCGATGCAGTTTGGTGGATTAGTTCACTTCAAACTCTTGCAGCAATTCTTCAGGCAGAGCCGGATAACTCTGACCCCCGCAATGCGGGACAGGCATGGCCCATCGAAGATCCCGCTTCGCGGGGAAGGACCAGAACTTTCCAATGCAATATAAAAAATACACCATCAGAACAATGCACCGAAAGGAAGTTGAGGTTGCCATTGAATGGGCCGCAAAAGAAGGTTGGAATCCAGGCCTTAATGATGCAAGCTGTTACTGCACAGCAGATCCAAATGGATTTTTTATTGGTTTGCTCAACAACCAACCAATTGCCAGTATTTCAGCTGTAAAGTATGGCGATAAATTTGGTTTCCTTGGTTTCTACATTGTCAAACCAGAACACCGCGGCAAAGGTTACGGTATCCAAATTTGGAATGAAGGCCTTAAATATCTTGAAGATCGAAACATGGGTCTGGATGGTGTCGTTGCCCAGCAGGATAACTATAAAAAGTCCGGTTTCAAACTGGCCTATCGCAATATCCGATTTCAAGGGATAAGCGGGGGGCATCCCCCTGACAATCCCGATATCATAAAGCTATCCACATTGCCTTTTGAAGCAATTGATTCATACAATCGCCCTTTTTTCCCTGCAAGTCGGTCTCAATTCATCAAATCCTGGATCAGTCAACCTGACTGCAATGCGCTCGGAGTCGTGCAAAATGGCAAACTTGAAGGTTACGGTGTAATTCGTAAATGCCGCAATGGATACAAGATAGGGCCTCTGTTCGCAAATAATCCTGAATTGGCAGAATCACTTTTTCTAGCACTTAAATCTGTGGTTAAACCAGCAGAACCGGTTTATCTTGATACACCAGAAATCAATCAAGCTGCTGTAGCATTGGCAGAGCGCTATAATATGAAAGTTTCATTCGAAACCGCCAGAATGTATACGGGCAAAAATCCTGTTTTGCCGATAGATCGTCTTTTTGGTGTTACTTCCTTTGAGATAGGTTGACGCAGGGGTGCATTAGTCAGAAGTCAGAGGACAGAGGACAGAAGTCAGAGGTCAGAGGTCAGAGGACAGAGGTCAGAGGACAGAAGTCAGAAGTCAGAGGACAGAGGTCAGAGGACAGAAGATGAGAAGGTAAGAGGGTTAGAAGGGCAAGAAAAAGATGAACATCGAACATCGAACATCGAACATCGAATGATGAATGAAAAAAACATAGGACAGAGGATAGAAGTCAGAAGACAGAGGACAGAAAACCAAGAAAAAGATGAACATCGAACATCGAACATCGAACATCGAATATCGAATGAAAAAAACATAGGACAGAAGACAGAAGTCAGAGGACAGAAGTCAGAAGTCAGAAGTCAGAGGTCAGAGGTCAGAGGACAGAAGTCAGAGGACAGAGGACAGAAGTCAGAGGACAGAGGACAGAAGTCAGAGGACAGAAGACAGAAGTCAGAGGACAGAGGTCAGAAGACAGAGGACAGAGAACAGAAGTCAGAAGTCAGAAGACAGAAAACCAAGAAAAAGATGAACATCGAACATCGAACATCGAACATCGAATATCGAATGAAAAAAACATAGGACAGAAGTCAGAAGTCAGAAGTCAGAGGTCAGAGGTCAGAGGACAGAGGACAGAGGTCTAGTTTAATCGTCAATCATCAATCAACAATCAACAATCCCAGGTGTCAGAGGACAGAAGACAGAAAGCAGGACGAACAGTTACGAGTTACGAGTTAAAGATGAAAAGCCGGAACGTACTGAACGCGAAACCCGAAACACGCAACGCGCAACCGGCAACCGGCATCTAACAACCAATCTTCAATCGCCAATTTTACCCAGTTCAATTTCCGCTGTTGCGGAACCCCTTTGGGGATTTAACCGGGGCGTCAATCATCAATCCCAGGTGTCAGGTTTCAGGTTTCAGGTGTCAGGTTTCAGGTTTCAGGGGACATGTAGGTTTCAGGTGTCAGTGAACGTGTTCAGTGGTAATGGGTCAGTCCTGATGGAACGATTCATTTTTTACGGCGATTTGGTCAGGAGCGCTGTTTGAGGAGCGCCTGATTGGCTTCCTAACTCGTATTTCTCTTATTTGTGCCACTTGTGCTTCAAGTCACAGACATCGATGTGTAATCGACACAACTTTTTATAGACCTCAAGATCCTCCACGTCCATAAATTTTCCTGATTATATCGAATTTTGGGGAGGCTATTACGAATCGTCTGTTTTTATCGTATCTAATTAGTCGCGATAGTAAAGTGAACTAAAGTTTGAAGTGAGCTAAAGTTTGAAGTGAGCTAAAGTTTGAAGTGATCTAAAGTTAAGGAGTCGCTACGCTCCGACTTTTATATAAATTGGCAGAATTCCTTAACTTTAGTTCACTTTAGATCACTATACAAGGCACTTTACACTTGTTCATTGCATTATCCAGATATCAGTCTGATTTTAAGCTATAAATTTGATACTCCCCAAAATCCGTTATAACCAGAAATAAGTTAATGCGTGAGAACCATTTTAACAAATCGGCAATGCTCCCAAAGACGAAGCTATCGATAACAACGGAGGCGCATGTGATGCAAAATAAAAGGCCGCTCATCTTAAATGTGGACGACTATGATGCAGGGCGGTATGCCATTACGAAGATTCTGACCATGGCCGGGTTCACCGTCATTGAGGCGGGAACCGGTATGGAGGCCCTGAAGAAGGTCAGAGAGGAACAGCCCGACCTGGTCATCCTTGACATCAACCTGCCGGATATAGACGGTTTTGAGGTTTGCAGGCAGATCAAAAAATATGGTTCCTTAATCACGATTCCTGTCCTGCACCTTTCCGCAACATATACTGACACGACTGCAACGGTGAAGGGACTCGAAGGCGGCGCCGACGGCTATCTTGCTCAACCGGTTGAACCGCTGGTGCTGATTGCAACAATAAAGTCTCTTCTGCGGCTCAGGGACGTTGAGGAAGAAGCGGTTTCCATGGCCTCGCAGTGGCAGAGCACCTTTGATGCCATCTCCAGTTCCGTATTCCTTCTAAGCTTGGACTGTCGAATCCTTCGATGCAACAAAGCCTCAGAGCTGCTAATTTGTAAGACACAGGATGAAATTATCGGCAGGCATTGCTGGGAATTGGTGCACGGTACAAACAAACCCATACCCGAATGTCCTATGCCATCCATGAAGAAAGAGCGTCAGAGGAAAAGGATTGTTCTGCAGGTGGACGATCATTGGCTTCAGGTTACGGTTGATCCGATCCTGGATAAATCGGGCAAGCTAACCGGAGCCGTCCACGCTATTGATGACATCACCGAGTGTAAACGGACGGAGGAGTCGCTTCGAAAGAATGAGCAAAAATTTAGAACATTGATCCGAACAATTCCAGATTTAGTCTGGCTGAAAGATCCTCAGGGAATATACCTTTCCTGCAATTCGAGATTTGAAAGTTTATTTGGCGCAAAAGAGAAGGATATCCTCGGGAAAACGGATTACGATTTCTTAGACAAGGAATTGGCAAACTTTTACCGAAAGCATGATAAAATAGCAATGGCTAAAGGAAAGCCCAGCAAAAACGAGGAGGAAATTACTTTTGCTGATGGGCATCGTGAAATCCTTGAAACTATAAAGACACCAATGTATAAAAGTGATGGCCAACTCGCTGGAGTGTTGGGTATTGGGCGGAACATCACCGATCGGTTGAACCTGCAAGCGCAGTTTATACAGGCCCAGAAGATGGAATCCGTGGGGCGGCTGGCCGGCGGCGTGGCCCACGATTACAATAACATCCTCAGCGTGATCATGGGTTATACGGAACTGGCCCTGGACAAGGTGGACCCGAAGGATCCGCTGCATGCCGATCTCGAGGAAATCCTCATTGCCGCCAAGCGTTCCACAGACATTACCCGCCAACTGCTGGCCTTTGCCCGCAAGCAGACCGTTGCCCCCAAGGTACTCGATCTTAACGAAACCTTAGAGGAAATGCTCAAGTTGCTGCGGCAGCTCATCGGCGAGGACATCGATCTCGCCTGGCATCCTAAAGCAAAGCTGTGGCCGGTCAAGATGGACCCCTCCCAGGTCGACCAGATCCTGGCCAACCTGTGCGTCAACGCCCGGGACGCCATTGCCGGCGTGGGCAAAGTCACCATCGAGACGGATCAGGTGACCTTGGACGAAGCCTATTGCGCCGATCACGCCGGTTTTATTCCCGGGGAATTTGCTCTGCTGGCCGTCAGCGACAACGGCTGCGGCATGGACAAGGACACACTGGATAAACTTTTCGAGCCGTTTTTTACCACCAAGGAGGTGGGCCGGGGCACCGGCCTGGGGCTGGCCACGGTCTACGGCATCGTCAAGCAGAATGACGGGTTCATCAATGTATACAGCGAACCGGAAAAAGGAACGACCTTTAAGATTTACCTGCCGCGCCATGCAGGCAAAGCCGAGGAGATAAGCGTGGAAAGCACGGCGGAAATCCTTAAAGGACGCGGCGAAACCGTTCTGGTGGTGGAGGATGAATTTTCCATCCTGAAACTGGCCAACAGAATCCTTGACGGCCTTGGTTACAACGTGCTGGCCGCCAGAACCCCGGGCGAGGCCATGGGTTTGGCAAAGGAACATGCGGACAACATTCACTTGATCATCACCGACGTGATCATGCCCGAAATGAATGGTCGTGATTTGGCCGAGCGTCTACACGCCATCAATCCGGATATAAAGACCCTGTTCATGTCCGGCTACACGTCCAATGTGATCGCCCACCGGGGGGTACTGGAAGAGGGTGTCAACTTCATTCAAAAGCCTTTCTCGAAAAAAGAGCTGGCCGCCAAGGTCAGGGCGGCGTTGGACAAGTGAATTGACGATTGACGATTGAAGATTGAAAACATGAAATCACAAATTCCAAATGACAAACAAATCACAATACCCAAAATTCGAAAATCCAAACGATATCTCGCCCTGGAGGGTTTTGGTCACGCGCAGCGCAGGCGCTTGCGCCGCGTGTTGAATATTTGGAACTTGGTATTTAGATGATTTTTGGTTGATTGGACGATTGTTTGGCTATCTTTATCGCCATTTTTGAATTGAGACCTTTGAAAAATGGTAGAAACCCTCGCCCGGTGAACGATATCAACCTGATAAAATATAGAAATGCATAGACGACAAACCCATATTAACCATTAACAAGTTTTCAAATGGAGAGAATTATGAAAAATTTTATCAAATTAAACGCCCTTATTATTCTGTTTACTTTCATTGCCGTAACCCTAATGGCTAATTTTGCATGCGCTACCGATTCAACCGTAAAAATTGGAGTGTTGGCGAAAAGAGGCGTCGAACATTGCCTGGCACAATGGTCTCCCACCGCAGATTATTTGACAGAGGCCTTACCCGGCCAAAGGTTTGAAATCGTTCCCATCGATTTCGATCATATCACCCCGATGGTAGAAAAGGGAGCGGTTGACTTCATACTGACCAATCCATCAATTTATGTTGAATTGGAAATCAAGTATGGAGTCAATCGGATTGCCACCTTGAAAAACAAGCGACTGAGCGGGACTTACACCACATTCGGCGGCGTTATTTTTTGTTTGAAGAACCGCCAGGATATCCAAAACATGCTTGACCTCAAAGGCAAAAGTTTTATGGGTGTGGAAAAGACATCCTTTGGGGGCTGGCTCATGGCGTGGAGAGAGATGAAAGAGGCGGGTCTCGATCCGTTTTCCGATTTTACCTCCTTACAGTTCGGAGGCACCCATGATGCGGTTGTGTATGCCGTCAGAGATAGAAAAGTAGACGCCGGCACCGTCAGGACAGATACGCTGGAACGGATGCAGATGGAAGGAAAAATAAACCTCGCTGATTTCCGTGTCATTAATGAAAACGGTGGCGATCATTTACATTTGTCCTTTTTACGTTCCACGCGCGAGTACCCCGAATGGCCCATGGCTAAAATCAAGCATACCCCCGATCCTTTGGCTGAAAAGGTTGCCATCAAATTAATTGAGATGCCTTCAGACTCAAAGGCGGCGGTATCCGCCTTGTGTAGCGGTTGGACCATCCCGCTGAACTACCAGAGTGTGCACGAATGCCTGAAATATCTAAAGGTCGGCCCATAGAAGAATCTTGGAGAAATCACCCTTCGGAATGTATTCAACAAGTATTGGCCGATGCTGCTGCTGGCACTGATCAATTGCCAGAGGTGCTGGACAAATAAATTGACGATTGAGGCCTGCCCTCCCCGTCCCTTAACCGGAACGGGATCGGGAAGCGAGGCCACGCAAGAGCATTATCATACGTTGTAAAGACTACGGTATCCATACATATAACCCCACTTTTTCAAAGCCAGGTCCGGACCATTGATTGAAGATTGAAAAAAGCAATATCAGATTATCGCCCCGGAGAATAACCCATGGATAGAAAGATCATAACTCGAAAGGTATGGCTGAATCTTGTTATCGCCATATTTATCGTCGCAGCTTTATCGGCTCTGCGAGCAGCATTCTTTGGGGACCTTGGGAGGGGAATTCCCTATCTTACGTATTATCCCGCCGTGATGATTGCAGCTATCATCGGGGGTTTGCCTGCCGGTCTGCTGGCAACCGTCATTTCTGCACTCCTGTGTTACTATTGGATACAACAAGGGTATATGTCCTCGGTCGAATGGCTGGCCATGTCGGTCTTCTTTGTGAGCTGCTCGATGATCTCCGGCATGAGCGAAGCGATGCATCGCGCCCGCATACGCGCAACAAAGGCAAAGGAGCAAGCCGAAACGGCCAACCAGGCCAAGAGCATGTTTCTGGCCAATATGAGCCATGAACTACGCACCCCACTGAATGCGGTGCTCGGCTTCTCACGGCAGCTCAGAAATGCCCCGGATGCCACCAAGGACCAGAAAACGATTCTGGACATCATTGCGCGTAGCGGCGAGCACCTGCTGGAGCTGATCAACAACGTTCTTGATATTGCCAAAATCGAGTCCGGCAAAATCGTGTTGGAAGAGAACGATACGGATCTGCATTATCTTATTAGCGACATACGTATGTTGATGCATTCCAGGGCAACAGAAAAGGGACTGGAATTCACACTGGAAATGTCTGATAATTTTGCCCGGTATGTTGTTGTTGATGCCGGCAAACTGCGTCAGGTACTGATTAACCTTCTCGGAAATGCCATCAAATTCACACCGGCTGGGGGGGGTGATTCTGCGCGTCATCCCCGGAAAGCAAGAAACCGTGTCCCAGAAAAACTACGTCGGCCAAGTAGAGGCAGAAAAGATACGGGTACGCTTTGAGGTGGAGGACACCGGGATTGGAATCGGCAATGAGAATCGGGATCGGATATTCGAGCCTTTCGTTCAATTGGACGAACGGCCAACCAAGGAAAGAGGAACCGGTCTGGGTCTGGTTATTAGCAAACAGAATGTAGAATTAATGGGCGGACAGCTCGGTTTTGATAACAAACCGGGCAGTGGATCGATATTTTACTTTGATATTCCCATGAGCATTCTTTCTGCTAAGGCAATGCCCGCAGCTATTCGACGCGATCGCGTAACAGGATTGGCAGGGGGACAACCACGCTATCGTCTTCTCATCGCTGAGGACCAGCCTGAAAACCGCTTGCTGCTGCGCCGGACACTTGAACCGCTGGGATTTGACTTGCGCGAGGCAGTTAATGGCCGGGAGGCGGTGGCAACTTGCAAAGAGTGGCGTCCCCATTTGATTTTTATGGATATCCGCATGCCGGTAATGAACGGGATGGAAGCAACCAGGCGCATCAAAGCAACCCAAGCTGGACGAAACACAAAGATCGTAGCGGTGACGGCTCACGCCCTTGAAGAAGAGCGGCAAGAAATTCTTGCCGCCGGCTGTGACGAATTCATCCGCAAGCCCTTGAGGGAAAACGAAATTTTCGATGCCATTGCAAAACACCTGGGGGTGACATTCCTATATTCTGAAGAAAAAGCGACAGATGAAGGAAAGGATCTCGAATTGCAGACATCAGACCTGCAGACTCTGCCGCCGGACTTAATCAGGGATCTGCTGAGCGCTGTTGAACTGCTGGACAGGCATCTTTGCCTTGACGCGGTCAGCCGAGTCAGGGTTTTTAACGAGAAACTTGCTGAGCGTTTGTTGGGCATTGTGGATAACCTGCAGTACACCAGGCTGCTTAAGCTTTTGGATAATGTTGATTCAAAGGAGATCTAAAAAATCATGATTGAACCTGCATCGATAGCCCATGATGAAATCCTTATTGTCGATGACACGACAGCCAATCTGCGATTGCTGTCCGATATTTTGAGCAATGCCGGCTACAAAGTTCGCCCCGCGAGTGACGGTGAGACAGCGTTGCGCAGTGTGAAAGCCAAAGCGCCGGCGCTCATTCTTCTGGACATAAAGATGCCCGTCATGGATGGGTTGGAAGTGTGCCACCAGCTTAAAGCGGATAAAAAAACGCGTTCCATTCCCGTCATTTTTATCAGTGTTTTGGATGAGGTCGCAGACAAATTGAAAGGGTTCTCAGCGGAGGGTGTGGACTATATTACTAAACCGTTTAACACTGGAGAGGTGCTGGCCCGAGTAAAAACGCACCTGACAATGAGGAATTTAGTGAAAGAGCTCGAAGACAAAAATCTCCGTCTTCAGGAAGCAAATGAAGCGCTTCAAAGCGCACTGGATGAAATTAAAACCCTGAGGGGTATCCTTCCCATTTGCTCATATTGCAAAAAGATTCGTGATGACAAGGGATACTGGAATCAAATCGAATCATATATTCATAAACATTCCGGCACCGAATTCAGCCATGGAATTTGTCCTGAATGTGCCAAAAAACTTTACCCTGATATGGATATTTATGATGATAATGGCGAGGTTACAGAGGACAGATGACAGAAGTCAGAGGACAGAGGACAGAAGTCAGAGGACAGAAGACAGAAGTCGGAGGACAGAGGACAGAAGTCAGAGGACAGAAGTCAGAGGACAGAAGACAGAAGTCAGAGGACAAAAGTCAGAGGACAGAAGACAGAAGACAGAGGACAGAAGTCAGAAATCAGATGACAGAAGTCAGAGGACAGAAGTCAGATGACAGAAGTCAGAGGACAGAAGTCAGAGGACAGAAGTCAGAAAGCAGAGGACAAAAGTCAGAGGTCAGAAGTCAGAGGTCAGAGGTCAGAAGTCAGAGGTCAGAAATCAGAGGTCAGAAGACAGAAGTCAGAAGTCAGAAAGCAGACAAAACAACCAGCAACCAGAATCCAGTATCCAGTATCCGGCATCCAGGATGGAAGCACTTTACAGTGTTATCAATAAAGCTGCCCGTAAATCGCAGAGTGAAAAAAAGCCCTCAACGAATTAGCATCTGAAAATAAATATCGTCTTGCAGGAAATGAAAAGAGGAACCCATAATGGAAAAAGAGCTTAGAAAAACAGGAATCAATATTATTGGTAATGTTTCCTGGGGCACCCATTTCTGTCAATTTTACCAGACCCCCGAGGATTTGATTGATATTCTGGTTCCTTATTTCAAAGCAGGATTGGAAAACAATGAATTCTGCATGTGGATTACTGCTGAACCTCTAAATGCTAAAAAAGCAAAGGCGAGCCTAAAAAAAGTGACGAGGAATCTGGATGACTATATCGAAAAAGGTCAGATAGAGATCCTGGATTATAGCCAGTGGTATACTAAATCAGGGAAGTTCGATGCTGACGAAATTCTGGATAGCTGGGTTGAGAAAGAGAAACAAGCTCTGGAAAGAGGATTTGACGGGCTTCGCCTTACAGGAAATACTTTTTGGCTTGAAGATAAGGATTGGAGAGGTTTTACGGAGTATGAAGAAATAGTAAATAAGGTCATTGGGAACTATAAAATGCTTGCGGTTTGTTCCTATTCTCTTGACAAATGTGGGGCAACCGAAATCATGGATGTAATTTCCAATCATCAATTCGCTCTTGTCAAACAGGAAAACAGGTGGAAAATCATTGAAAGCTCTAAGCACAAGTGGACGAAGGAAGCACTGAAAAAGAAAACGGAGGATCTTAACGAGCGCGTCAAGGAACTGAATTGCTTATATGGTATCTCTAAACTTGATGAAATTCCTGATATTTCCTTGGATGAGTTAATTCAGGGTACGGTTGATTTAATTCCTCTCTCCCTGTTGTATCCGGAAAATACTTGTTCCCGCATCTTCCTGGATGGAAAAGAATACAAAACAAAAAAATTTAAGGAAACTAACCGGAAACTTTCAAGTGATATCTTTTTACATGACAAACGAATGGGGGTTTTGGAAGTTTATCAGTTAGAGGAAAAACATAAAACAGATGAGGAACCTTTTCTCAAGGAAGAAAGAAGTTTAATCAACGCCATTGCCGAGAGATTGGGACGCATCACTGAAAGATACCAGATCAATGAGTTAGAGCAAAGGAATAGAATAAAACATTATAACCATTTTAATGATGCGCCGATTATGTACGTGATCACTGAAGATCGTAATTCGTTACCGATAATTGCTGACATTAACAAGCTGTTCCTGCATAAAACCGGTTATTCTAAAGATGAAGTTGTCGGGCAACCGCTTGATAATTTATATACTCCTGAATCGAGACATAAATCAAGTAAAGGCGGTTATCAACTTGCAACAAACGGCAGTTTAATTGAAGAGCAAAGAGATCTGGTGGCAAAAAACGGGCGGGTCATAAATACAACATTCCATAAGCTACCTGAAAAAGATGATTCCGGCACGGTAACAGGTACACGGGCGGCATATATTGATATATCGGAATCCAAGCGCCTTATGAAACAGCTTATTCAATCTCAGAAAATGGAGGCCATCGGCACCCTGGCAGGCGGTGTGGCACATGATTTTAACAATATGCTGACCATCATCACCGTTAATGCTGAGCTTATGTTAATGACTGTCGACAAGGATGAATCCTTATGCAGGGGAATAGAAGAAATTAAGATGGCCGGGGAAAAGGCAGCCGCTTTGGTCCGACAGCTTCTGGCCTTCAGCCGCAAACAGATTGCCCAGCCTAAGGCTCTGGATCTGAATAACTCAATGACAGGTATAGAGAAGATGATTGTCCGCCTGATTGGAGAGGATATTGAGATTATGATGAAGCCGGAATCTGCCTTATGGAAGGTAATGATAGACTCCGGACAATTGGAGCAGGTGATCATGAACCTGGTGGTCAATGCCAGGGACGCCATGCCCTTTGGAGGCAAGCTCACCATTGAAACGGCTAACATGGATCTGGACGAGAACTATTTTAGCAGGCACGGTATTGTTGAAGAGTGGCCAGGCTCTTATGTGATGCTGGCTGTAAGTGATACCGGTAGTGGGATGGACAAAGAAGTCCGGGAACACATTTTTGAGCCTTTCTACACCACCAAGGAGAAAGGCAAGGGCACGGGATTGGACCTGTCCACGATCTACGGCATTATCAAACAAAACAATGGGTTTATATGGGTCTACAGCGAGCCTGGACAGGGTTCCACCTTCAAGATTTATCTGCCCAAGATGAAGGGAGATGTTAAGGCAGAGGAAAAGGAAATAACACCTATACACGACCTCAGCGGTTCTGAGGCCGTTTTGATTGTAGAGGATGAGGATAGCCTTCGAAAACTTCTGCGAACAGTTCTTAAGCACAGGGGATACAAGATTCTGGAGGCTGAAAACGGGGAAGATGCCTTGAGAATAAGCAACGAACATGAGGGAACCATTGATCTGATGATCACTGATGTGGTGATGCCCAAGATGGGCGGTAAGGAAACAGCGGAACGGTTGGAACTTCTCCACCCGCAGATGAAGGTAATTTACATGTCTGGGTACACGGACGACGCTATTGTTCATCACGGTGTTTTGGCGCCGGGACTTAATTTTCTCGAAAAGCCGTTTTCACCGGAGAAACTGGCACACAAGGTGCGGGAGGTGCTGGACAAATAAATTGAAGATTGAAAAAAAAGCAACGAGGAACGTGTTTTCCGGTGCTCAAGAATATTTTTTATCTTTAAGTCATTGGAGCTTTGGAAATATTAATAAGCAAGCATGAATTTCTGACATTGGCACATAACGTACGGGAGCATTACCGGTTTGTTAAAATGGTTTTCATCCATTAACTTATTCATTTTTTGAACGAAAGCCTTGCAATCAGGTTTTAGGTGTCAGCGCCTCTGTTCATCATTCCTGACACCTGACACCTGAAACCTACATGTCCCCTGAAACCTGACACCTGACACCTGAAACCTACATGTCCCCTGACACCTGAAACCTGAGACCTGAAACCAATAAATCTTGGAAAGCTATTAACAAACTGGTAATGGACCCTTCTGAAATGACTAAAGACTTGGCGCTCATCTTAAATTATTTGAATGAAAAGCGCGGTGTTGACTTTTCCGGCTACTGCATCTCTATGGTTGAACGCCGACTCCGGCACCGTTTTTCATCCATAAAATGTGGCAGCTACAAGGATTACCTCAACTATTTGCAAGAAAATCCCGATGAACTTGACAATCTGCTTGATGTCTTGACCATCAATGTGAGTCGGTTTTTCAGGGATACACTGACTTTTGAATACATTGCCGACAGAGTCCTTCCGGCTATTGTTTATGAAAAAAACAAGGCTAATGATAATTCTATACGGGTCTGGTCCGCCGGTTGTGCAAAAGGAGAAGAGGCCTATTCCATCGCGATCCTGATCCATGAATTATTTGAAAAAGAAGCCCTGAAAACCAATATAAGTATCTTTGCCACAGATATTGACAGCCAGATATTAAAAAAAGCAAAAAAGGCAGCCTATCCATTTGAAAGCATCAAAAGTGTTAAATACAGGCTGTTGAAAAAGTATTTCACTTCCGAAGAAGAAACGTATCAATTAATGCCGGTTATTCGGAACCTGGTATCATTTTCGGTTTATGATATCCTTGACAAGAAAAGCTATGCCCCTCCTGAAAGTGTTTTCGGCAGCTTTGACATGGTGTTGTGCCGGAACGTTTTAATCTATTTTGATACCGAACATCAGGATCAAATATTCGACAGGTTATATCGCTCAATGTCTAAAAACGCCTATCTGGTACTGGGTGAAGCAGAGACCCCGTCAACAAATTATCAGGGGCGTTTTAGAAAGGTGAATGAATGCTGTCACATCTATCAGAAAAGATAACGGGAGCATTACCGGTTTGTTAATACTATTCCAAACAATTTTGTTTTATACCTAACTGCAGATCTCGTAACATGATAGAAAAATAGGTCTTTTTTTTGGACATTATCGGGCGTGGTAAAGCCTTCTCGAAGCATAGGTTTCAGGTGTCAGGTTTCAGGATGGCTCTCGCTTTTTCACTACTGACACCTGACACCTGAAACCTGAAACCTTATTTCAAGGCCTTGGTTCAAGAAATAAATATTTTAATGCCTGAGAACCATTTTAACAAACCGGTAATGCTCCCAAGATAACTGTCTGACCGGACATGGTCCAAAATCTTCAGAAAAAGGACGGTAACCCATGGATCTTCTGAACAGAATTACTATCAAAGACAGAATGGCTCTTTCTTTTGCGCTGTTGCTGTTTTTTTTCATTGCTTTTATGGTGTTTGCAATCATCAAAATGAATGATCTGGGAGAATTAACTTCCACCTTGTATGAACACCCGCTGAAGGTCTCAAATGCGGCGCTAAAAGCAAAGGCAGGCGTTATCCGTATGCACAGGAGCATGAAGGATTTATCCATGTCAGATACAGAAATGGAAATACATCAGGCCATTCAAACCGTCCAGTCGGAAGAAAAAGTTGTTTATCAGAATCTTGATGCATTCGTAAAAAGTCAAAATATTCAAAAATCGTCCTTATAACCTATTGAAATAATTAATGGCGAAATGAATAAAATGCCATTTTTCGGACTTTTTACGAGACCGTCAGAATCTTGATATCGTAAAAAGCCGGATCATTGGAAAAGAAGGAGAAGAGCTTGTACATGAGGTGATCGAACTGTTTGCCGGCTGGAAACCGATCAGGGTGGAAGTGGAACAGTTAACCATACAAGGTGATAGAGAGGCTGCCGGACACATTACCAGAACAAAGGGCGCTGACTATGTATATCGCCTGGAACAAAAAATGATGGATCTTACGTCTTATGCCATCGACAAGGCGGATGTCTACATGAAGGAGGCACAGGCCGTTCAACAGCGGGTCTTGAGGCATACGATTATATTTATCATCACCGCCATTTTACTGTCCTTGCTGCTTGCCTATGTTGTAACAAAAAGTATTCTCTCCAATGTGTCCGCACTTAAAAATACCATGTCCGAGGTTACTAAAACCGGCACGCTTATCAAATCGGAACTTGCCGGAAAAAACGAGATATCGGACATGGCGCGACATTTCAACCTGCTGGTAGAAAGGCTGCAAGGCCAGTTCTGGCTTAAAGACGGGCATGCTTCTCTGAATGAGGAGACGGCCGGTGATCTCACCTACGAAGATCTGGTCACAAAAAGTACCAATTTTATATCACGATATGTGGACGCGTGCGCCGGCGCCCTCTACGCTTATGATTCAAAGCGTTCCCTGTGTGAGCTGAAAGCATCGTATGCCTTTGTTGAGGGAAAACACCTTTCCAGTGAATTTGGGCTCGGGATGGGGATCGTGGGGCAAGTCGCCGTTGAAAAAAAACCGATTCTGCTCAAAGGCATCAGCAGAGATGAAGCTTTGGGAAAAACCGGCACCGTCAACGAACCCCCCAAGAATATATATGCCCTGCCGCTGTTGTACGAGAAAAGCTTGTACGGCATATTGGAAGTAGCGACATTTGAGGAGATAACCCCGCTTAAAATTGAGCTTCTGAACATGGCGGCCCCCATCATATCGACAAGCCTTTACACTGCATTACAAGGAAGGCAGATTGAAATTCTTCTGGAATCCACCCAGAAAGCCAATGAAGAGTTGACGGCCCAGGCAGAAGAGTTACAAGCCCAATCTGAAGAACTCCGGCAAACATCAGATGAATTGCAGGGACAGAATGTTGAGTTGGAGCGACAGCGGCTTACCCTGGAAGACGCCGGCCGCATGAAAAGTCAATTTCTCTCGAACATGAGTCACGAACTGAGGACGCCGCTCAACTCCGTCATGGCCCTTTCCCGTGTGCTTATGATGCAGGCAAAGGATAAACTCAACCCTGAAGAGGTCAACTATCTGGAAATCATCGAACGCAACGGTAAAAGCCTCCTCGCCCTGATTAACGACATCCTGGATCTTTCCAAGATCGAGGCCGGGAGGATGGATGTCAATCCGAAACCGTTTTCACTCCGCCAGACTCTGGAAAATATTGTTGAAAGCATCACGCCCATTGCCGGGGAAAAGCAGATTGAGATCCATCAGGACATCCCCGGGGATCTCCCTCTGCTCGAAAGCGATGAAATCAGGGTATCCCAGATCCTGCAAAACCTGATCGGCAATGCCGTCAAATTTACCAACGCGGGAAGTGTGACCGTTTCGGTACAGAGCGACAAGGAAAAGATTGCCGTCCGGATTACGGATACCGGCATCGGTATCGCGGAAAACGACCTTCCGTATATTTTCGACGAATTCCGGCAGATAGACGGGTCTTCATCGAGAAGACATGAAGGCACGGGGCTCGGCCTGGCCATCGCCCGCAAGTCTACCAGGATGCTGGGCGGGGAGATCGCGGTGACAAGCGCCCCGGAAAGAGGGACCACATTCACACTGACCTTGCCCATCGTCTGGCAGGGTACGGCGCCGGTCTATGAACCGATTGTCACCAGAGAACCGTCAGGCGTGAAACCGGCGCGCAAGACCATTCTCGTCGTAGACGATGAACCGGAGATGGCTGCGATGATTTCCCGCTACCTGCTCCAGGAGGGGTACAAAACGGTTACGGCCACATCCGGATCGGAGGCGCTGAAACTCGCTGCCCGGGAACTGCCGTTTGCCGTCACCCTCGATATTATCATGCCCGATATGGACGGCTGGGAGGTGCTGCAAGGCCTGAAGAAGAACCCCGAGACCAGAGACATCCCGGTAATTATCGTCTCCATCTCGGAAGAACGGGAAACCGGCTTTGCACTTGGCGCTGTGGGTTATGTCACCAAACCGGTGTCCAAGAAACAGCTCATATCGGAAATACAGAAGATCGGCAAGCCGGAAACCCGCTCGATCATGATCGTCGATGACAATGATCTTGACCGGCAGGAAATCAGGCGGATCATCGAAGCGGAAGGACTGAAGCCAATTGTGGCCGAGGATGGTGCTGCCTGTCTTGAATTGCTCAAAAAACAGGTGCCTGACGTTCTGGTCCTGGATTTAATGATGCCTGAACCTGACGGCTTTGCCGTTTTAGAGAAAATTCGCGGCAATCCCGGTACCAGGGATCTGCCGGTTATTGTAGTAACGGCAAAAGACCTGACGGAAGAAGACCGCAACAAATTGAGCGGAAATGTCTTTTCCGTGCTGGAAAAAACCGATGCAAAATCCACGACACTGCTCGCAGAACTCAGAAGGATCCTGGTTGATCTTGAAAACCATCCGAAACACTTCGGGATGGAACAACCGGCGGCTTTGCCCCGGATTCTGATCGTCGATGACAATGAAGCGGTGATCATCCAGGTCAAGGCGGTTCTCGAATCCGCCGGTTATGTGGCCGATGTGGCCAGAGGCGGGAAGGAGGCTTTTGATTATGTTTCCCATACCATCCCGGACGGCATTATTCTGGATTTGATGATGCCGGAGATCGACGGTTTTGCGGTGCTGGAAAAGATCCGGAGTACAAAGGCGACAATAAAAATACCGGTTCTAATCCTCACGGCCAAGGATCTGACGCCGGAGGATTTCAAGAAACTCAGCGCCAACCATATCCAGCAGCTTGTGCAGAAAGGTGATATTGACAAAGATAGCCTGCTGTCCAAAGTCCGGTCGATGGTTGAGGGAAAAGAGTACATTGAAACTGGAAACTTGAAACCGGGAAACCAAGACCCGAAACTTGTATCTTTTCAAGCCGAACCGGTGCAAAATCGAAAACCCGGAGGAGATCCTGCTACTATTCTGCTGGTTGAGGACAATACCGACAACATGACCACCATCAAGGCGGTTTTGCAGAACCGATACCGAATCCTGGAAGCGACGGACGGCGAACAAGGATTGCGGATGGCCGAAGAAGTGAGGCCTGACCTGATCCTGCTCGACATGGCCCTGCCCAAGATGGACGGCTTCGCGGTGGTTCTGAATCTAAAGGGTAACATGGAGTTGAGTAATATTCCGGTGATTGCCATGACTGCCCAGGTCATGAAGGGCGACCGGGAAAAGATTCTCGAAGCAGGATGCGATGATTACATCGCCAAGCCCATCGATCCGGAAGGTTTCCTTAAAAAGATCAGCGAATGGTTGGGGGATTGATGCTGGATACTGGATATTTGAAACTTGAAACTTGAAACTTGAAACTAAGGCATCCCTGGTTCTTTCTATTTTGGGTGCATTAGCAGTTTGTTAATAGCTTTCCAAGACTTTTTGGTTTCAGGTTACAGAGGACAGATGACAGAAGTCAGAAGTCAGAAGTCAGAAAGCAGGACGAACAGTTACGGGTTAAAGATGAAAAGCCGGAACGTACTGAACGCGAAACCCGAAACACGCAACGCGCAACCGGCATCTAACAACCAATCTTCAATCGCCAATCAACAATCATCAATCCCAGGTGTCAGTAGTGAAAAAGCGAGAGCCATCCTGAAACCTGACACCTGAAACCTATGCTTCGAGAAGGCTTCACCACGCCCGATAATGTCCAAAAAAAAGACCTATTTTTCTATCATGTTACGAGATCTGAAAGTTAAGGTATTCTATCAATTATAATTAAAATTGGTCGCGCTGAAAGCGCGTTCCGCAACTTTAGCTCACTTTAGGCACTTCAAACTTTTGGACTTCATCTTATACGGGATAGTGTCCAGATAAAAATACGTAATCGAACTTACGAATCAGAGCACTAAGGCATCCCTGGTTCCCTCTATTTTCCAGTTTCAAGTTTCCAGTTTCCAGTTTCAAATTTCCAGTTTCAAGTGACCAATAACGCTTTACCGCAGGGAGAAATTTTATGCCGAAAATACTTGCAATTGACGACAAACCGGACAATTTAGTTGCCCTGTCCGCCCTTCTGAAGAATCTGATGCCCGGCTGTGCCGTGATCACCGCTCAATCCGGGATGGAAGGGATAGAGAAAGCTGTATCCGAATCACCCGACACTATTTTGCTGGATGTAAAGATGCCGGATATGGATGGCTTCGAAACCTGCCTGAGACTGAAATCCGATGAAAACACAAGGCACATCCCGGTGATTATGATTACGGCCATCAAAACAGACCCCCAGAGCCGGATAAAAGGATTGGAGATCGGCGCCGACGCCTTTCTGGCCAAACCGATTGACCCGTATGAACTTGTTTCACAGGTCAAGGTTGCCCTCCGGATCAAAAAAGCGGAGAATGCCCTGCGGGAAGAAAGAGATTCCCTGGAGCGTCTGGTGGAAGAACGCACCGCGGCACTGGTGGAGGTGAAGGAGTCGGCAAGAGACTTCCTTGAGAATGTCATCAACACAATCGCGGACCCGGTCTTCGTCAAGGATGACAAGCGGCATTTTGTGCTTGTCAATGAAGCGTTGTGCGCAATCGTCGGCCGTCCCAGAGAGGCTCTCCTCGGCAAAGAAGACGGCGATATGTTTCCCGAGGAAGAGGTCGCGGTCTTCCGGAAGATGAATGCCGCTGTTTTGGATACCGGCGAGGAGAATGTAAACGAAGAATTGCTGAGCAACTTGTCCAGCGGAGAGGTCCGCACGATCGTCACGCGCAAGACCCGTTATATCGATCCGAACGGAAAACATTTTCTCGTCGGCGTAATTCGCGACATTACCGAACAAAAGCAACTTGAGAATCGGTTCCGTCAAGCCCAGAAGATGGAATCTATTGGTAATCTGGCAGGTGGTATTGCCCACGATTTTAACAATATCCTGACATCGGTCATAGGATTTACCGAACTGTCGCTTGACGAGGTTGAAAAAGGAACTCACATTGAAGACAATCTTCAAGAGATTTATACTGCAGGAAAACGGGCCAAGGACCTTGTCAAGCAAATACTGGCTTTTGCACGACAATCAGGGGAGGAATTAAAACCGATCCAGGTCGATACGATTGCAACCGAAGTGCTTAAATTTATCAGATCCTCTATTCCCACCACCATTGAAATCAAGCAAAACATCGAAAGTGACTCTTTGATAATGGGTAATGCCACGCAGGTTCACCAGATCCTGATGAACCTGTTCACCAATGCCGCTCATGCCATGGAGGACACAGGCAGCATTCTTGAGTTCAGTCTGAAAGACGTCGTGATGGATAGGGGCGTAAACCGGGAAAATCCGGATTTAGAACCGGGGAACTACATTGAAATAATGGTATCGGATACCGGCACAGGGATCGCTCCTGAAATCATTGGCTCCATTTTCGATCCATATTTCACGACCAAGGGGCCAGGAGAAGGAACCGGTATGGGGCTTGCCATGATCCATGGTATAATTGAGAACTATGGCGGAAAGATTTTTGTCGACAGCAAACCAGAGCAAGGAACGCGGTTTACGATTTATCTTCCGGTAACCGGAAAGCGCCAAGAGCACCGCCCATATGAACCGGAAATGCTCCCTACAGGTAAAGAACGGATCTTATTTGTGGACGATGAAGCCCCCATAGCAAAAATAGGGGACAAAGCTCTTGAAAGACTTGGATACACCGTATCAATAAGGACCAGCAGCATAGAAGCCTTAGCGCTGTTCCGAACAAAACCGAATGATTTTGATCTGGTCATCACGGATATGACCATGCCGAACATGACCGGTGATAGCCTGGCTATCGAACTTATGAAGATCAGGCCTGATATCCCGGTTATTCTGTGTACCGGCTACAGCAAAAAGATATCTGATGAATCGGCTTCAGAAATGGGCATCAAGGCATTTCTTTACAAGCCGATTGTCAAAGCCTATCTGGCAAAAACTGTCCGAAAAGTATTGGATGAGGCCAAGGACTCGACGGGTGCATTACCAGTTTGTTAATGGCTTTCCAAGACTTTTTGGTTTCAGGGGAAATGTAGGTTTCAGGTTTCAGGTTTCAGGTGTCAGGATTGGTTAAGAGGGAAACATGGAGTTTGTAGGTCAACCCTTAATAGGTAAAAAATCCACATTAATAAATAGACTCATTTATGACCATGGAAATGGGAGGAGTATTATGGAACTGAATGTAAAGAATGAAGAAAAAGGGACGCTGGTATCCGTTACCGGCAGAATGGATGCCGTTTCATCGCCTGAGTTCGAAAAGGAACTTAGCAGGTTGATCGATGAGAATAATGTAAATTTTGTCATCGATTTGACTGAACTTGCCTATATAAGCAGTTCCGGCCTCAGGAGTGTACTGGTAACGGCCAAAAAGCTCAAAGGGAACAACGGAAAGATACTGCTCGCATCTCTCCAGGCCGTCGTCAAAGACGTCTTTGAGATTTCGGGATTCAGTACCATTATTCCCATTTATGACTCTGTGGAAGAGGCAATGGCGGCCCTGTAATTCGCGGGGAAGATTTCCCGGATTTTATCACACCGGAATTACCCGCATAACTATAGAATCCGACTATGGATGCATTTTATGAAATCTCTAAAGCTTGCAGCCATTATTGAAAATTTTGATCAGTTTATCTCTTTTGTCCATGCATGCTCCGTAGAATGCGGCTTTGAGGGTAAAAGAGCGGTGGAAATAGAACTTGCCGTGGAAGAGGCCCTGATTAATATATTCAACTACGCCTATCCCGACGGAGAGGGACAGGTGGAGATGCAATGCACCTTGAAGGAGGGCAAAAAATTCGTAATAGAGATTCGTGACAATGGCATTCCCTTTAACGGTCTTTCCCGTCCCGACCCCGATACAACGGCTGATGTCGGAGACAGGGAGATCGGGGGGCTTGGAATCTTTTTTATTAAGAAAGTGGCGGATGAGGTGCGATACAGTCGCGATGATGACACAAACGTTCTCACTATCGTGTTTCTGGTCTAAGGTGTGGTTAGTGGGAATACGTTTGATTAAAGCAATCCGTGCAATCTGCGAAATCTGTGGATCAAAATTATGTTACATGCGAAAATGAAGAAACACTGTAAATTCATAATCTCTGCCGCACTATTCCTGATTGTTATATGCGAAGCACCTGCCCAAGGCGATGATCTGAAAAAAGCATCATTCATACCTCAATGGGTTCCCCAGGCCCAGTTCGCAGGGTACTACATCGGGCTTGAAAAGGGTATCTACAGGAAACACGGTATAGATCTCACCATCATTACCGGCGGACCGGACTATTCGCCATCGGAGCTTCTTACAGATGGACGGGCGGATTTTGCTTCGCTCTGGCTATCTACTGGAATTCAGATGCGAGCCGGGGGCGAGAAGATCATCAACATTGCCCAGATAATGCAGAGATCGGCATTGATGCTTGTGGCTAAAAAGGCGAGTGGCATTGAAAAACCCCGGGACATAAACGGCAGAAAGGTGGGGTTATGGGGCACAGTCTTTCAAATTCAGCCCCGGGCATTTTTGAGAAAATACGATCTTACGGTGCAGGTTGTTCCCCAGTCCTTTTCCGTCAATCTCTTCCTGAGAGACGGTGTCGATGTGGCCTCGGCAATGTGGTACAACGAATACCATACAATTCTGAACTGCGGTATCGATCCCGGTGAGCTGACAACATTTTTTTTCCATGAACATGGTCTCAATTTTCCTGAAGACGGCATTTATGTGCTCGAAGAGACATACAGGAAAGACCCGGCGCTATGCGCGGCCTTTGTCATGGCTTCTATCGAGGGGTGGCTGTATGCCTTTGATCATCCCGATGAGGCATTGGCTGTTACTATGCGGAACCTCAAAAAAGAGCACATTCCCACGACCCTGGTTCATCAGAAGTGGATGCTGGAAAGAATGAAAGATTTGATTTTGCCCGAAAGGACTGAGAATGCGGGCATGGGAGTACTCCTCTTTGAGGATTACAGCCGCGTTGCACGAGTTCTGAAAAGCATGGGACTCATAGACTCGGTTCCCGGATCCACCTCCTTTTATAAGATGATCAGAGACAACCATGAAAAATAAAGGATTGGCCTTCAAACTTATACTGCTCATATTGAGCAGCGTCACGCTGATTTTCCTGGTAATTTTCGGCTACAACTACATGTATTCAAGAAAAATCATCATCGAAAATGTCGAAAAAAATGCAATAAATCTTGCCCGGGCAACGGTGAATCAGATCGACGTTGTCCTCAGTTCTGTCGAAAAGGTCCCCGAAAATCTGGCCTATGTCCTTGATCGGTCGCTCTGTGCCGGCGAGGAGCTCAACAATCTTTTAAAACACATTGTCCAAAAGAATGATGAAATTTATGGGTCTGCCATTGCCTTTGAGCCCAAGGCATATAACGGCGAAACAGAGCGATATTCTCCCTATTTTTATAAGAGCGGCGGTGAAATAAAGTATTCCGATCTGGGGACGGCGGCATACCAGTACTTCTTCCAGGACTGGTATCAGATTCCGAAGGAGCTAAACCGGCCTGTGTGGACGGAACCCTATTTCGATGAGGGGGGCGGCAACATAATCATGTCCACCTATTCGGTACCCTTCTACAGAACGGCGGAGGGGAAGAAGGGGATCGCCGGGATCATTACATCCGACATTTCGCTGTCGTGGCTTGAGGAAATAGTCGCTTCAATCAAGATAGCAAAGACGGGGTACGCCTTCCTCATATCCCAGAACGGGACCTTTGTAACCCATCCCAGGAAAGAACTCGTCATGAACGAGACCATTTTCAGCCAGGCAGAGGCGCGGAGAGATAAAGAGCTGAGGAAAATCGGGAGAGAGATGATTCATGGGAAATCGGGTTTTGTTCCCTTCCGCAGTCTCCTGACTGGGAAACTGTGCTGGATGGTCTATGCGCCGCTTCCCTCCAGCAAATGGTCTTTAGGTGTCCTCTTCCCGCAGGACGAACTGATGGCCGATGTGATGCGCCTCAATAAAATTATGATAATCCTCGGCCTACTCGGTTTTGCCTTTCTCCTCGTCGTCATAGTATCCATTGCCCGATCCATAACAAGACCGCTGCGCGCCCTTGCAGGCACAGCCGAAGATATTGCGCAGGGAAACCTCGATGTCGCGATTCCCGAGATCAAGACGGGGGATGAGGTGGGAAAACTCGCCCAGTCCTTCGACTACATGACAAAATCATTGAAACAATATATTGCCGATCTGACGGAAACAACGGCCGCAAAGGAGAGGATAGAAAGCGAGTTGCAGATAGCTCACGATATCCAGATGGGGCTTCTGCCCAAGATCTTTCCCGCCTTCCCCGAGAGGCCCGAGTTCGATCTCCATGCCACACTTGTACCGGCGCGAGAAGTGGGAGGAGATCTCTTCGACTTCTTTTTTCTCGACGATGAACATCTCTGTTTTAACGTGGGTGATGTTTCGGGGAAGGGAGTGCCCGCGTCGCTCTTCATGGCCATTACCAGAACGCTGATAAAAACGAAGGCAACCAAGAACTTGCCGCCGGAGATTGTCTTGCACCGTGTCAATCAGGATCTTTCCATGGACAATCCGTCGCTTTTTTTTGTCACACTCTTTCTCGGGACTCTTAATATCAAGGACGGAACAGTGGAATACTGCAACGGCGGCCACAATCCACCTTATATTATTCGCGCAAGCGGTGAGATCGAAGCGGTGGCAATGACCGGCGGGATAGCCCTGGGTGTGATGGAAGATTTTTCCTTCCAGTCGAAGCGGTTCGTTTTAAACAAGGGTGATGCCATATTCATCTATTCAGACGGTGTTACCGAGGCCATGAACAGCAGACATGAACTCTTTTCCGAAGAAAGACTGGAGAGCGAACTGGATAGACTCAAAGGCCTACCCGTCAGTGATATCATAGCGGGGGTCATGGAAAAAATCCTCGAGTTCTCGCAGGATGAGCCCCAAACGGACGACATCACCATGATGATTATCCAATATAACGGAAGTAATGAATTGCCCAATTAAATTGTTTTGTTTGAAAAATTGAATTTGTATCCTTTATCACCTTGATTTTGATAAAAAACAAGGGCGCGATCTGAATAAATTTTATACGCCGGATTAAAAAAACATGTCTCATCGAAAAATATCGGAAATACTGCTAAACGCTATTTTGAATTTATTTGCCATACAGGCGTGCATGCTTGGACCATTGTCCAGGGCCAAAACACGTACCATCCTCGAAAACTATCTGAGCGATCATTTACGCATTGCCCAAATTGAACCATACCTCCAATTATTTGATACGGCTCTTGATCTTCACGACGATAGTAATGAGTCCACACTAATGGAGCGTTTAAGGAACGTCGTAGCCAAACTGAAATCCGTGCTGCCACGCGTTGAGCAATACGTTTTTTTGTCACGCTACCTGCAATTAGTGGCCAGAGTGGCTGATGAACATGTCCCGATGGAAGTGGTCGAGGTTGTTGCGCAAGGCCTGGCCATAGAAAAAAAAGATCTCGAGGAATTTCGCATTTTTTGCAAGAATCCTTTTGACGCGTTGCAGTTGTCTGACAATTTTCTTGTCCATGCTCCCGGCTTGCCCTGCAATGCTCCGCCTTGTCGCGGATTGATGAGGGAGGAGTTCAAGGCGAGGTTCGCAGTATTACGAATAAAGGATGTGGATTCCTTTTTTATCATATCAGGGGATGTTGACGCCATGACCCTGGATTCCATGCCCCTGAAGCCCGGTGAGCCGCATCTTTTACAACCAGGCTCCATACTCAGAGATGCCCATGGGGTACGTATTTACCACTCGGAGATCCAGGCGGTGTTCCTCAGTGATGGCCATGTGGCCTCCGGACTTGTATTTTGCGGAAAGGATTTGGATTTTCGTTATCCCGGTAGTGAAAACGGTCTGCATAACTTCAGTTTTTGCGAAAGCGGCGGCAACCTTGTAGGGGTAATGGGTGTAAGCGGGGCAGGCAAGTCCACCCTTCTTGGCATCCTGAACGGTCAGAGTTCGCCTGATTCAGGCAGCTTGCTTGTCAACGGCCTGGACCTGCACCACGAGACCGAAAGGCTTGAGGGAGTAATTGGTTATGTGCCTCAAGACGACCTCCTTTTCGAGGACCTGACGGTCTTTGATAACCTTTATTACAACGCCTCGCTTTGCCTGGCCAACTTGTCTCATGATGAGCGTGTGCGCCGCGTGGACGCAATTCTAGACGAACTGCACCAGCTTGACATTCGTAACCTTAAAGTGGGTTCTCCGCTTGAGAAGACCATAAGCGGCGGCCAGCGCAAGCGTCTGAACATTGCCCTTGAATTAATTCGTGAACCTTCCATCCTTTTTGTGGATGAGCCCACTTCGGGATTGTCCTCTTCAGATTCTGAAAACGTCATGGTTCTGCTCAAGGCTCAGGCGGCCAAAGGCAAGCTGGTAATTGTGGTTATTCATCAACCCTCCTCGCGTATCTACAAAATGTTTGACACCCTTTGGATTCTGGACAAGGGCGGCCGTCCCATCTATGACGGCAATCCCCTGGATGCCATAGTATATTTTCGTACGGCGGTTCATCAGGCGGGCATGGAGGAATATGCCTGCCCCCATTGCGGCAACGTCAACCCGGAACAACTCTTTGAGATCATTGAGGCCAGGGCGGTCGACGACAGCGGCCAATATACACGAAATCGTCTCATTTCGCCCCAGCAATGGCACAATCGCTACCTTGATCATCGCCAAGAGAAAGCAGAACCCCAGGGGAATATGGACGACCAGGCCCAGGAAGTGGAACGCAGACTTTGGCGGCCTGGTCGGTTCGGTCAACTGTCGATTTTTTTCATGCGCAACCTGAAGGGACGCCTGGGAAATCGTCAGTATTTGCTTGTCAACCTTATCGAGCCTCCGCTTTTGGCCTTTCTGGCGGCTCTCATTTCACACGGCTCCTGGGGCGGCGAGTACGCGTTCATGGAAAATCTTAATCTCAGCACCTACTTTTTTATCAGCGTAATCGTTGCATTGTTCCTGGGTATGAGTGTCAGCGCCGAGGAAATAAATCGTGACCTCAAGATTTTGAAACGCGAACGATTTCTGAATCTGAGCTGGCCCTGTTATATTGCCTCCAAGGTGTTTTATCTGGCCATTGTCGCTGCTATTCAGATGGCGTTATATACCCTAGCCGGCAACCCGGTGTTGGAAATTCCTGATATGTTCTGGTCTATGTGGGTTGTACTTTTTTCATGCTCTGTGTTTTCATGCGTTCTGGGATTGAATATTTCGGCCTCGTTCAGGTCGGCGGTAACCATTTACATCCTCATTCCATTACTCCTGGTGCCCCAGATGATGCTGGGTGGATCTGCGATTTCCTATGATGATGTTATCCATAAACAGGCCGGGAATCGGAATACGCCTTTGGCCGCGAATATAATGCCTTCGCGCTGGGGATACGAAGCCCTGGTGGTTGATCAATATGTCTCGAATCGGTTCATGAGGCGGTTTCTGGATGATGACTGCATAGCCAGACAGAACAGCTACCTGACGGATATACATATTCCGGAAATGCGTTCTCTGGTCGATTTCCCGTTTTTGGAATCGGAAGTTTCTGACAGGGAGGCCAAATCGGCCCAAAAACTGGCCGTGTTGAGAAACGAAGTGAGCATGCTGGAGCGGATCAGCGGGGTCGCCTTTGACATGGATCCAACCGCCTTTAACCCGGAGAACTACACCATTCAGACGCGCAATCGAGTCAAGGAATACATGAATCATGTCGGAGATATTTTCAGGCAACGGCGCAAAGATGCCTCGCAACGCAAAAGGGACAGGGAACAGGACCTGCGCGCCGAGTTGGGCAGGCAAGGATTTAATACGTTTAAACGCGAGAATTTCAGCAAGGACATTGCCACGCTTGTGCTGAACAAACACACCCTTGAGAATGTTCGACTTTCAGGGGACAGACTGGTCCAGGTGGTCGGACCCATTTGTCAGAAGCCTGAATCCGGATGGGGTGAGGCTCATTTCCTCGCGGCTCAAAAACGGCTCGGTTCCTGGACAATAGATACGGCGATCTTCAATGTGGCCGTGCTTTGGTGCCTGTCCGCTTTGTTTTACATGGCCCTGTATTTTTCACTTTTTCCGAGGCTTTTGAAACTCGGAGCAGCCATCAGCAAACGGCTGCGCAAGAGCAGTAATGGTTGATGTCCGCACCCGATCATTAAGAAATTCTTTTTCCTGGAGATCATGGACGAATGTGAGGCAAGCGGTTTTTTTGTACAACATATCGTTAATGTTAACGAAAATTTAATTTAAGGAGGAAGAATATGATTATTCGCAGAGTTATTTTAATCTTAGTCGTCTTGTTTTTGGCCCTACCCGGGGCAGTGCTGGCAGGAGAGCAGGATCTTCAAAAGGCAGCCAGGGTTTTTTCGGATGTTTACGGTCAAGGCAACGTTGTTGAAATTATGAAAAATGTCAAGCTGTTAAAGGATGCAGGCCTTTCCTACCAGAAAAGCCTAGTCATACCGCTTGAGGAAGTTATTGACTGCAAGGATCAGGAAGGGTTGCGCGTTCTTTATGGGATGTACGCCTTTGACGAAAACTACGCCATGGTATTCGGAAAGAGAAAAGAATTTCTGGAAACCTTAGAGGTCATTAACTCCCAGGTGCTGGATCGTTTGGATGTTCGCGACAAGCTACAGATTACACCCATAAAGCCGGAATTGCTGAAGGATTTGCTTGAAGATCCCGAAAATGTGGAGAAGCGTGATGTCATATTTAATAGTACCCAGGCCAACATCGATGCCATGCTCAAGCAGGCCGCCAGTGATCCTGAAGTAATGGATGTGCTTATAGATGCAATTTATGGCACCGTAATTCAAGGTCTTTACGTTGCGTGCGAACTGGCCTTGAATAACGAATCCGGCGACAAGATGATTGCCCTGTTCAATGCCCAGGCCCAGCGTGTGGAAAAATTTAACGTCTTACTTGATACATTCAAGGACCCGGAATTATCAAAAATGGTGGAGTGGGAGTGGGTGGAGAGGGGTCCCTTGATAGATGGCATTCAGGATCTGATCAAAAGTAAAAAGGGCAGGCTCAACCGCCATGACATTGAGAAAATCCTCGCTGCTGTGAAACCTGTCAGAAATTATTTTGCAAGGAAGTGCTGGTTACGATAGTTTTCAGAGGGGAGGGGGCGGCCAGGCGCCCCCTCCTTCCGCTGCATTTGGAAGAGAAGGTTTTTTTGTTTCAGGTGTCAGGGGACAGATGACAGAAAGCAGAGGACAGAGGACAGAAGACAGAAGTCAGAGGACAGAAAGCAGGACGAACAGTTACGAGTTACGAGTTAAAGATGAAAAGCCGGAACGTACTGAACGCGAAACCCGAAACACGCAACGCGCAACCAGCAACCGGCATCTAACAA
>Ga0222626_1000082_pt1 | contig 68771 bp, 62 predicted proteins | sample AntAcemetageno91_FD_179862 | JGI IMG/M metagenome (GOLD analysis project Ga0222626, IMG submission 179862) | Saline water microbial communities from Ace Lake, Antarctica - #91 | ecosystem: Environmental > Aquatic > Non-marine Saline and Alkaline > Saline | place: Antarctica: Ace Lake | collected...
TTGTAACGTTCTGCCGCCAATTTGTGAAGCTTTTTTGAGACTTTTTTTATATCTCAGGCAAATGCTGTGGGTGGGGGATTTTCAAGTGGCCACAGGTGGGGGATTTTGGGTGGCCATCGGGGACCATCGTTGAATAAGGCGTCATAGAACCGCCCACATCCATAAACAAGATCACTTTGGAACTCTTTTTAAGTTTGTTTTCCCAGACCAGTTCTATTTCCCCGGCATTTTTACAGGTGGCATTAATGGTTGCTTCCACGTTCAGTTCTTCACCTTCTCCTGCCGGAAGAAGTGACCTCAGGTGTGACAGGGCGACTTTCATCTGGCGGGTGTCCAGGGTCCGGTCGCTGGCGTAGTTTTTAAAGGATCGTTTCTCGGCTACCTGCACAGCACGTTTGTTGCGGGAAATTCCCTGTCCGATTCGTATTCCTGCAGGGTTGTATCCCCAGGCACCCTGAGTCGAGGTTCCACTGGTGCCGATGGCGCGGTTACCGCCGTAATCGCTTGAATAGTCTGTGTCGTTGCGCTGTTCAATAAGCTGGCGTTCAAAGTTTTTCAGGACTTCATCCAGATCAAGCGCTTTGAGCTCTTCTTTTTCTTCTTCGGTCAGTTTCAGATCCCGGGTCTGGCGGAGACAGGAAAGGACCCGGTCAAGAAGTTCATCCGTTGTTTCGATTCCTGAAAAAGTGTCAAGAAAGGCCATGTCATAACGGTCAAAGTATATCTCGTTCTTCACCAGGATCGATCTTGCGATGTGATAAAATCGGGTAAGGCTGCAGCTGCTGAGGTCATCTGCCAGGGCACGGTGGAGGGTCATCCACTCGTGAAGAGAGACAGGCACGCCCTTTGACTTGAGGTTTGAAAAAAAATTAATAAACACGCCTTGATCTCTTGCTGGTTTTATATGCGTAATGCGAACCGTCAGAGTTGTCAACCAGATCCGCATCCTCTTTTTTCTTTAAAAGCGTTCCCATGAACGGGATCGCTTTTGATATTTTTGAAGGTGAAATGCCGCCGATAATCAGCGCCTGGAGCCAGTCGATCAGTTCGCTGGTGGAGGGTTTTTTCCGCAGCATGTCAAATTCACGTATCCAGTAAAATTTCTTCAGGGCTTCTCTCAGCATTTTGGTCTCAATGTCCGGGAAGTGAACATTAACGATTTCTTCCATCAGTTCCTTTTCAGGAAATTCAATATAGTGAAAAATACAGCGGCGCAGAAAAGGGTCCGGCAGCTCTTTTTCACTGTTTGAGGTGATGATCACAATCGGGCGGTTTTGGGCTTTTACGGTTTCACCCGTTTCCGGAATATAAAAACTCATCTCGTCAAGTTCGTTTAGTAGATCATTTGGGAACTCCAGCTCAGCCTTGTCTATTTCATCAATGATCAGAACCACCTGTTCTTCTGCCGCAAAGGCCTCGCCCAGCTTGCCAAGGCGGATGTACTGGCTGATATCAGAGACATCATGATCCCCAAAGCGCGCATCATTTAAGCGCTTAATCGTATCGTATACATAAAGGCCTTCGTGTGCTTTTGTGGTTGATTTTATGTTCCAGATAAAAAGTTTCTTGCCAAGGGCTTTGGCGATCGCATGGGCCAGCAGGGTTTTTCCTGTGCCGGGTTCGCCTTTAACCACCAGTGGTCTGGCAAGGGCAATGGAGACATTGACGCTGTCCTGAAGTTCGGGAGAGATAACATAGTCAGGGGTACCCTTAAAATAATCCATGGTTTTTCCTTGAAAAAGGTCAGTTGTCCTTTGTATGTTGTGAAGCTCTCCGCACAGAGTGCAGGGCTTCCCGGTAATTAAGTCTGATCTTATAATCTGGTATCGCTTAAACCGTCCCTGTGGTCGGTTTAAATGCGACACAAACCGGCCCGTTGCAACTGACCACTGACGACGAACAACTGACGAGATTTTTATCCTTTAGCTTGGCCGCAAGGTTGATCTTCGGTCGATGGCAGGAAGGATTGTTTTTCGCATCCGGATCGACTTTGGTGTGACTTCAACCATTTCATCTTCCCTGATAAAGTTTATCGCGCGTTCCAGCGTGATCGGAGCTATGGGCGCAAGAATAATGCCATCATCTTTTCCCGATGCGCGCATATTGGTCAGTGCCTTGGTCTTGGTCGGGTTTACATTCATATCTGTGTCGCGGTTGTGCTCTCCGACGATCATTCCCTCATAAACAGGGTCACCGGGAACCACAAAAAGCTGACCCCTCGGTTCAAGGTTAAACAGCGCATAGGGGACAGCCTTTCCGGTGCGGTCAGACACGATGGACCCGTTAAACCGCATGGGAAAATCACCGCGGTAATCCTCATATCCTGAAAAACTGGAGTTGATGATACCGGTTCCTTTGGTGTCGGTCAAAAATTCGTCCCGATACCCGATTAAAGCACGGGAAGGGACGCTGAACTCAATGTTGACTCTTCCTTTGCCGTGATTTGCCAGGTTGATCATTCTTCCTTTTTTAACAGACAGCTTTTCAGTGACAACCCCGAGAAAACTTTCTTCGCAGTCAATGAAGAGGTGTTCAACCGGCTCCTGCTTTTTGCCTTTTTTCTCTTTAAAGATGACTTCGGGTCTGCCCACGCTGAACTCAAAGCCTTCCCGCCGCATGGTCTCAATAAGAATGGCCATCTGAAATTCGCCGCGACCCTTTACGATGAAACTTTCGCGTTCCGTTGTTTCTTCGACCTTGATGGCGACATTAAGAAGGGTCTCCTTATTCAGTCTTTCGCGAATCTTGCTGGACTGGACAATCGTTCCCTCTCTGCCGCAGTATGGGGAGTTGTTAATGGTAAAGCGCATGGAAACTGTGGGCTCGTCAACCGTTATCCGCTTTAAAGGTTTTGGGTAGTCTTTTTTGCAGATCGTATCTCCGATGGTGGTATTTTCGATTCCGGACAGGATGATTATTTCTCCCGGTCCTGCTTCCTCCACAGTCTTAAACTTCATGCCGTCGTATGTCTGGAGTTTTGAAACTTTAAGGGGAAGGTATTCATTTTTTTCATTGATACAGATCAGCTGATCATTAAATTTTGCTGTTCCGTTAAAGATACGGCCGATAGCAAGACGGCCCAGATAATCTGAATAACCGAGGTCTGACACCAGCATCTGAAGCGGCGCTTTCGGGTCATAGGTTGGCGGAGGAATTTCCTCGAGTATGCTTTCTAAAAGAACATGAAGATTATCTGTTTTGTCTTCAAGCTTTTCCATCACAATGCCTTCGCGGCCATTGGCATAAAGAACGGTAAACTCGAGCTGTTCATCGGTAGCTTCAAGATCGATAAAAAGATCATATATTTCGTCCAGTACTTCATAAGGTCTTGCATCTTTACGGTCGATCTTGTTGATGACCACAATTACATGAAGTCCCGCTTCAAAGGTTTTTTTAAGGACAAAACGGGTCTGGGGCAAAGGGCCCTCGGAGGCATCCACCAGGAGAATTGCGCCGTCGGCCATTGAAAGCGCTCTCTCCACCTCGCCGCCGAAATCAGCATGCCCGGGGGTGTCAATGATATTAATTTTTACATTTTTCCAGAGAACAGAGCAGTTTTTTGCTGAAATGGTAATGCCGCGCTCGCGTTCCAGATCCATGCTGTCCATGATGCGGTCATCCACTTCCTGGTTTTGTCGGAAAAGACCGCTTTGTTTGAACATGGCATCGACCAGGGTTGTTTTACCGTGGTCAACATGGGCAATGATAGCGATATTTCTTATTTTTTCATTTAATACAAGGGCTTTCATCATTTTGTTTCCGGTTACCTATTCTATATGTTTTGGCAGTTCAGTCCAGAGGCTGTTGATTGGTATTATGGTGAATCTGCTGGTTTTTAAGAAGCCTAAAGTTAACTACACAGTATAAGTTATAGTATGCTTTGTGTCAATAAACAATAAGGCTATTGAGGGGTCAGAAGAACAGGTGTTTTGGGTTGTGAAATTTTTGGAAACTGATTTTAATCCAGGCAATTAATTTAAGTTTTTCTTGACAAAAACCTTTTAAATCCTTAATATACTGACCAGTCAGTTTATTAAGGATAAGTCATGCTTAAAAAAACGGTAAAAAAAGATCGTAAAGAAGATGTTTTTGAAGCGGCCTTGAAATGTTTCAATGAAACAGGCTATTACAGAACATCCATTGATAAAATTGCTAAAAAAGCAAAAATCAGCAAAGGCGGTATATATTATCATTTCAAATCAAAAGAAGAGCTGTTTATAAAGCTTTTTACTTTCAGGTGCAATAAGTATCTTGAGCAGGTACGAAACGAGATACAGACGGTTAAAGACCCGGAAGAAAGGCTGGAACTGTTTATCGAAAAAGCAGGCAGCCTTTATATGGGTAATGAGGATTTCTTAAGGTTTTTTATAGAATTCATGACAATGGGATTACGCGATCCTGAGATTTGTGATGTAATGACTTCGTATTACAAAAATGCAATTGAACATTTTAAAGAGCTTATTCAGGCCGGAGTAGATGAGAAAATATTTAAAAATATAGATACCGGTAAAGTTGCCAGGCGTGTTTATTTTCTGTCTGCGGGGATTTTCTTTACCTATTTTACGGTTCGGAAGGATTTTGATTTAGCCGGGGAGCATACCCGTCAAATAAGAGAATTTCTGGAAACAATTAAAATTAGTTAATACAGGTTTAAAGCATAAAATTACAGTTTTTATGAGTATTTAAATCATTCTTGAGTGGGTGGATTGTTTTTTATAACATAACTGTACTGACCGGTCAGTTTATAGAAAGGGCAAAGTATGAATATATTTGAGATGTTCTATGAAAGTTTCAAAAAATATTTTGAATTAATACTCAAGGAGGTTGAAAAAGCTGAAGATCCGGAGCTTCAAGTCCGTATTTTTATTGAGGGTTTTGTGAATGTGATCTACGAGGAACGGGAATTTTTCAGGACTTACGTGGAAGAGTTGTCCCGGAATGCCGCTAATCCGGAAGTGAAAAAAATGAAAACGATTTTTTATGATCAGTTTATGGAACATCTTAAAAAGTTATTGCAGCAGGGTATCCGTGCCGGTGTTTTTGTTGGTTTTGACACGGAAAAATTAGCCCGGGCGATCTATTTTCTTTCTATCGGCGTTATTTTTACCCGTTATGCCATGAAAATCGATTTTGATCTAAAAGAGCAAAACGCGTTTCAAGTTGACAGAATACTGGAGTCCATAAAATCCAGATAAGAAAGATAAGCAGGCAAAGGGAGGAATGATATGAGTTTGCCAGAAGGTGCCTACCCGGCGTTGGAAGACGCTCTGGGTAAGAATAATGTGAGTGATGATCCGTCCATAACCTCCGGTTACAGCTATATGTGGCTGGCTTATGCGACGCATGCTCAGTCCGGACGATACCGCCCGGCTGCTGTGGCCTTGCCGGAAAGCACCGGGGACATTCAGACTATCATCAAAATTGCCAACCGTTACGGGTTCAATTATATACCGGTTGGAACCAATTTGTTCCCGCCGAGCATGCCTACCCGTCCGGACACAATTATTATCGATCCCAAACGGATGAACCGCATTCTGGAAATTGATACCGATAATATGTTTGCGGTAGTTGAACCTTATGTTACCTATGCCCAGCTTCAGGCAGAAACCATGAAGAAGGGGCTGACCCTTACGGTTTGTGAAGGCGGTTCCCAGTGTTCGGTGCTTGCGAATAATATGTTTCAGGGGATGGGCGGAACCGGTCACAAGTTTGGATTCAACCGGGGTATTCTGGGCTGTGACTGGATACTGCCGAATGGCGAGCTTTTAAAGATCGGCTCCCGGGGGAATGCCCGCGGCGACTGGTTCTGGGGGGATTGTGCCGGGATGAACTTAAAAGGGCTGCTGCGGGGGGATAGCGGACACTGCGGTGGTCTGGGCATGGTGACCACCATGGCGGTAAAACTGTTTCCTTATCCGGGACCCAAAACTTTTCCAGTGAAAGGGACCAGTCCCAATTTTAATACAGATTTTCCGAAAGATCGTTTTAAGGTTAACCTGATAAAATTTCCGACTCGCGAAAAGCTGATTGATGCCATGTATGAGATCGGGCATGAAGAGATCGCGATTGCTGTGCATGAGGAACCGGCCAGCATGATTTTGTGCGGTGAGTCTCCTTCGGTTGAATATTTTTGGGAAAAATGGCCGGATTTCAAGAAAAAATGGACCAACGTGCTGTCTGTGACTCTGTTTGGTTTTTCATCTTCACGTCAGGTCGAATATGAGCAGACGGTACTTGATGCGATTGTTAAAGAAACTGATGGCGAATATATTACTGAAAATTCAGAGCTTTGGGAACATGCCAGCTGCAACCTTGGAGAACAGTTCCGTACCGGCGGTTCCAACCGGCTTTTCAGGATTGCGGGTGATTTTTTTGTGATGGGCGGATTCGGCTTTGATTCTCTGGATCAGAGCCTGAAAATGAGCAAGGAGTATATGTGGCCTCTCATTTTAGATGGTATTGAAAAAGGACACCTGGCGCCCGATGATATGGGAAATGACTGGCTGAACTCCTACCAGCTGGGCCACTTTGCAGAAACCGAGCCGCTGATTTATTTTGAGCACGATCTTGAGGCCGGCGGTACTTTTATGAACGGTTATGTCACCACCGTAATGGAAGCCGTGAAAAGAAAAATGACCAGCTCCTGGCCGCTGGGTCCCATGACCTATATTACCGGCCCGGCCATGTGTAATTATCATGAACTGGTGAAAAAAATAAAAGAAGCGGTTGATCCGAGGATGACCTCAAATCCGGGCTATCCTGTTCCGCCTGAACCGCCGCAGGGATAAACAGAAGAAGGTGAATTAGAAGATTAGGCCCGGCGTTATTAATAAAAAAATATCAGACAAATGATGGAGGTTAAAAAGGATGGATGAACAAAAGCTGGCCAAGGTGGATTATCAAAAGCCACTTGAAGATGTATCCTATGGAGAGGTAACGGCGGCAAAGGGTAAATATCAGAAAGAGATAAACCATAAAATAGCTGCTATTGTGGGTGAAAAAAATGTATCTGATATGCCGGAAGACCTGGAAAAATATGCTTCTGATAAAAGTCTGGAGAGATATGGTAAGCCGGCCTTTGTGGTCTGTCCGAAAAACATGGAACAGATCTGCGAGCTGGTGAAATACGCAAATACGATCCGGCTGCCGATTATCCCGGTCAGCTCAGGCACGCATAATTACGGCGCTGCCCTGCCGCGTATGGGCGGTATGATCCTTGATTTATCCGGTTGGAAAGAAATCCATAAAATAGATCACAGAAATCGTGCGGTTCGGGTCGCGCCGGGAGTGAATTATAATGAACTTCAGGATGCCCTTGAAAAAGAGGGGTTAAGAGCGCTTATTCCTCTTTTGCCGCGTAAAGACCAGTCCGTTTTGACCGCTCACATGGAAGCCCATCCCATGCTGATTCCGGAGTTCAACTACAGCGAACCGCTTTATACCGCAGAAATCGTATTACCCTCCGGCGAGCTTTTTCGAACCGGCTCAGCCGCAGTGGCGCCGCCGGAACAGACCCAGACAGATATGGTCGGGCCCTGGGGGCCGGGACTGGACTGGAACCGGCTCTTTACCCGCAGTCAGGGGACCCTGGGGGTGATTACCTGGGCAAATATCATGGCAGAGCCAAAGCCCGGGAAACAGAAACTCTATTTTACAGCCAGTCCGGATATAAATACGCTGGTTAATTTTACCGGACGGATTCAGAAAAAATGGATTGGTTATGAATGTTTTATCCTGAACAGAACCCATCTGGCCAATATCCTGTCAAAAACGCCGAGTGAAAGAGAAATGATTCAAAGGAAGCTTCCGGCATATGTTCAGATTTTCTGTATCGGCGGTTTAAAACGCTTTCCGGATGAGCGTATTGCCTATCAGCAGGCTGATTTTCTGGAGACCTCGCAGGAGTGCGGAGTGACGCCGCTTCATACGATTCCTGAAGCGCCGCGGGCCGCTGATTTTTTTGAGAAGAATCTGCACCGCTGCTGGGAAGGAGATGTGTACTGGAAGGATGTCCGCAGAGGAGCAAGCGCTGACATTTTCTTTATTACCACCATGAATAAAGCAGCTGATTTTATTCATGTGATGCAGCAGCAGGCGGGTGCGGCCGGGTACAATTTTCAGGACATCGGATTTTACCTGCAGCCCATAGAAAACGGCCGGGCAGCGCATGTGGAATTTTCTATTCCTTTCAACCCCGAAGATCAGCAGGAATGCGCACAGGTAAAACAGCTGCATGGTCTGGCCAGTGAAGAAGTCTATAATCTGGGCGCTTTGTTCACCCGGGCATACGGGCCCTGGGCGCAGATAACTGCAAGCCGAAATGCGGGGCAGTACCAGACCGCAAAGCTCATAAAAGAACTTTTAGATAAGAACAATATCATGAACCCGGGGAAACTGGGTCTTTAGGAGGAGTTAAATCCATGAGTCTTGAAAAATACCGATGGGATCTTGTTAACTGTGAACGCTGCTCCATGTGCAAGTGGCAGCATCCCTGGGCTGTTAAAAGCAGGGCGCGTGCCATGGTCTGCCCTTCACTGAAAAAATATAACTTTGATGCCTATTCCGCTCAGGGCCGGTTTGATCTTGCCCGGGCGCTGCTTGAAGGAGAAGTCGAGCTGAATGATAAGGCGCTGGAAGTGATCTATTCCTGTACCCTGTGCGGCGCCTGTGATGTGACCTGCAAATTTACCCGCGACATGGAGCCTCTTGAAGTTCTGCACGAGCTGCGAAAGTATTGCGTTGAGAAGGGAAAAGGACCGTTGCCCGGGCATATGCCCGCAATTGACAGTATCCGGAAAAACAGAAACCCCTGGCTTCAGCCTGCAGCGCGCCGCGGCCACTGGGCCCGTAAAATGGAGGTCAAAGACCTGAATCAGGAAAAAGCGGGGGTTCTTTATTTTGCAGGCTGCACCTACTCCTACAATGCCAATCTTCAGGATGTCGCCCGCTCCACCCTCCGTATTCTTCAGCAGGGCGGGATTGATGTGGGGATTCTGGGCAAAAGTGAGAACTGCTGCGCCAGTCCGGTGGTGAAGGTCGGTATGTATGACCTTTTCAGGGAGCATGCAGCAAGAAACATTGAAATGTTTAATGATCTTGGGGTGAAAACGATTGTCACTTCCTGTGCCGGCTGTTACGGAGTTTTTCAGAGTCAGTATCCGGCGATTGGAAAAATGAATTTTGAGATCAAACACAGTGTGGAATATTTTGATGAGCTGATCAAAGAAGGAAAACTAAAGTTTACAAAAGAAGTTCCTATGAAGGTGACCTGGCACGACCCCTGCCATTCAGGCCGGGGCGGAGAGCCTCAGGATCTGTGGGAGGGGAAACGGGTGAAATGGGGGTTGTCTGATCCTCCAAGAGAGAGGAACTTCGGTGCAAAAGGGGTTTATGATGCTCCCCGGAATGTATTGAAGGCCATACCGGGTGTTGAGCTTGTTGAAATGGAACGCATCCGGGAATTTTCGTGGTGCTGCGGCGCCGGCGGCGGGGTCAAGTCCGCCCTTCCGGAATTTGCAGTTGAAACGGCCCGCGAGCGGGTTCAGGAAGCAAAGGAAACAGGCGCTGAGGCGCTGGTGACCAGCTGCCCCTGGTGTGAGGCCAATCTTCAGGACGGTATCTATGCGGATGACGGCGGTCTGGATATGTATAGCCTGGTGCAGCTGATTGAAAAGGCTATTTAAATCACTTATTTATTTGTAGAAAAGGACAGGTTTATGGACTCAAAGAACAGGTTTGCTTTTCCGAAACGGCAAAATCTGGAAAAGCTAGAGGCTTTTTATGCGGAAATGGATAAAAGCGGGTCCTTTGACCCGGTCATAAAAGAGGGTTCCGGGGTCTGGTGTGCTGAAGTCCACTGTTCCCGGGGAGAATTGTTTGAAAAGGCCGGTATGGCACGGGTGGAACTGACAAAAGGAGAGGTTGATGGAGGATCCGCAGACATTACTCTGGTTCAGACCCTGGCCTGGCCGAAAAACCCGAATCTGCCCGGTCTGATCATTATGGCCAGCACCAGTAAAATGGAAGGGATGGACGCGATTATCACCTTTTATGCGGATCTGATCATTCAGAATGGTGCGCCGCTTCAGGAAGACAAGGATATTTTCACAGATGCGCTGAGAGCAGCCTGTGAAAAAAATAAACAGAGTTTGGAAGAATACCAGGCTTTTCTGGCGGGCCGGGGGATGCTGGGCGGCTGTGCCGCTGAATGCGGGATTCTCTATTTTTTTGAGGAGAGTGACGCGGCGCTTCTGGAGAGCCTGTTTTCAGGCGCAATGGAAGCATACAAAAAAATTACCAGCGAAACAAAACCGTCGCCGACTGAAGATGATTTTATAAAAATGCGTGACAGTCGTAAGAAAATTCAGGAGTGGATGACGACCGAGGATTACGGCTATAAAGTTTCACGGCAGAATAATATTCCTGAAGCAGTTATCGGAGCTTACGGTTTTCCGCCTTCTGCTGAAGGTTAATCCGTATTTTTTAAAACGGTTCAGCTAGCCGGACAGTTCTTTGTAAACCCTTTTTTTAGGACAATGATATACTGACCGGTCAGTATAATCAAGGTGTTTAAAGTTTAGCGTTTTTGATATGTATCACTTGCTAAAAAAACAGAAAATTAAAAAAGTAAAATATGGAGCTGAAAATGAAAAAAAACAGAAAAGCATATAGCCTCATATTCATAAGCCTTATTTTTTCACTGTTATCTATTTCAGAAGCTCTTCATGCAAACGAAAGCCAGATCAAAGAAGATAAACAAATCAATGCTGAGGCCGATGTTGACAGCAATCATCCTGAGATTCCCGAAGGGGTGACCTGCGCGGATTGTCATGAAATAAAGTTTGATGCAAAGACCACCGCTACTCAGGTATGGCTCACAGGAAACTATGCCGGGTTTAGCCCCGATGAAGGGATCATGGACAATCGTCTTGTAAAAGAAGCTATTGTAAAAGAAATGGGCGGCAGAAAACAGTGCCGGACCAGCATTCTGGCAACCTGTATCAATAATGTGCCGACAAGTTCAACGGCCGAATACGTTCTGGATCCTCAGGACATGGCTTTGTACGGGGTTCATGAAAAAGGAACCGCAAAACTTCTTCACCTTAAACAAAATCCCCGATTTAGTTTAAACTGGCACCGGGAATTTAAAAACTGGGGGGAAACGCTCTGTATTCAGTTTGTGGGGACGGCTGAGCTGATTGATGGAAACAGCCCGGAATATGAAAAAATCCTGAAAGAGATTTATCCCTATGAGGAAGGCGCGGATGCCAGAAAAATACCCCATGAAAAATATATCCAAATGGCGAAGCAGATGATGCTGATCAGCAGACTGACCGTAAAAGAGGCAACCATCACCAATATAAAGTTCAGAGAGAAAGGCAAACGTCCCTGGCAGCGCTGGGTTCGACATGAAGATGATGATAAGAATTTATACAAAGGAAAGGGCAAATAGATATGTATGATGTTGCAATAGTGGGCGCGGGCCCTTCAGGGCTGCATGCAGCAAAGTGGGCAGCTAAAAAAGGACTGAGCGTTGTACTCGTAGAAAAACGTATTGATATCTCAAAGATCACCCGGTACTGCAGTGAGCATCTTATTTTAGACGAAAATTATAATGGCGACACGCTCATTGTGGAGCCCGGTCTACCGCCGGAAGGGCCGTATAAGATCGTTCCTGCAAACAATAAGAACAAGATCCGCTCTGCTAAATTCGGATGGGAAATAACCTATCACGGTCCCTTATGTCCCTGTCTGGATAAATACTACTATTCCGCCGATCTCGACCACAACGCACATTTTACCTGGCCGGGGTTCAAACCGCTTGCCTGGAAATATGACAAGGGAGGCCTTCAGCAGCAGCTGCTGGATGAGGTTTTGGCTCTGGGAGTGGAGTATGCTAGCGGAACCACCTGTTATGAAGCGCGTGATACCGGGAATTCGGAAGGTGTGCTTTTAAAATGTGTAAGCAAGGGGAAGCGTTTTACCCTGAAAGCCAAAAAACTCCTTGCTGCGGACGGCGCCAGCGCTCAGATCGCGCAGAGTATGGGAATAAACGATGGCAGAATGTTTTTAGCGACTGCGCCGGTTGTGGCGATCTATATGTCCGGGGTGAAAGAGTATAACCGGAATCACTGGGTCGGGTACTGGGGGTCGTGCTATGGGTCAAATTACGCACCGCTGATTGGCACCGGCCCTCATGGGCATTTTGACTGGGCCGATTTGATCATGGTGGGGACTGAAAAACAGCGGCCGCTGGAGCTTTTTGAATATTTTACGAAAAAGAGTCCTGTTGCCTGGAAGTTTGAAAATGCCAAAGTCGAGCAGATGCACAGCTGCACCACCAAGGCGTTTGCGCCTTTAAAAAAACCCTACAAGGGGAACTGCCTGGTGATTGGGGACGCAGCGGCATTTGTCGAGGTGCAGGCCCAGGGAGCGCTGAACTGCGGGTATTGGGCTGCTGATGCGGTTGCAAAGGAACTGGAAGGCAAAGACGGTTTTGAGGATTACGCCCGCACATGGCAGGAGACCTTTGAATTTAACGATGACGGTATGATGCAGGTCACTACCGGATATGCCCTGATTCCATACTATACAGATGAACAGGTGGTGTATCTGTTTTCTCTTTTAGATGATGTTACGCTGAACGGAAGCTGGAGTCAGTACGAATCGCCCCGCCTGATCTGGGGTGCAATTCACAAACATGATCAGCGTATTCAGGAGGAACGGCCGGATGTATGGGAGAAGGTTCAGAAACAGCAGGCAAGGAGTCTGGCAGATCAATAAGCGTGTGATGAACGGACAGGAAAGGTAATAAAATTAATAACAGAAAAAGGTATTGGAGAAAGTTGAAATTTTTAAGCACGGACCCCCTCCTGCAAAAAAAATCTGTTTTCTCCATGCCTTTTGATTTTCTCTTAAGGAGGTTGTTTTGAAAATCATAGGATTTCTGGGAAGCCCCAGGGTTAAGGGAATTTGCTGCCGGCTTTTGCAGGCAGTACTGGATGGCGCGCAAAGTCGTGGCGCGGTTGTCCATCGGATTGACCTTATTAAACAAAATATTCAGCACTGTATGGGTTGCTGCAAGTGTATTTTTGATGATCCTTTGCTTCCCATCGGCCGGTGTCCGATAAAAGATGATATGAAAGAAATCCTTGAGGAATATGCTGCGGCGGACGGCTATGTGTTTGCAAGCCCGGTTTATGATGGGTCCGTTACAGCGCTGATGAAAAAGTTTATGGAAAGAAAATTCGGTTTGGCCCATCGTTCGCCGGAAGCGCATGCCACTATTTGCGCTGCGCGTGTTCCGGCTGAGTTTAAAAAAAAAGCAGTGATGCTGGTTACCGGAAACTGTCCTGATGAATACCGGGAGGTGATGGGGGACCCCTGTTTTGAGCTGATGGGGGCTGACTGGATGATCGAACAGGTTGAAACAACGGGTCAATTATATGTCGGCGGTGTAGAGACCCTGACTGAAACGGAAACTGCCGACCGTCTTGAAAAAGCCTTTGAGATGGGCCGGGATATGGTTGATAAAATAGAGCAGGAGCGCAACGCATCCGAGTGAAACAGAGCCTGTGAAGAGGTATGCTGTTATATGGAAATTGCGTCTTCAGAACATTAAAGCTTCAGAAACAGGAGATAAAATTGGAACATGGAAAAAAAGGACCTCTACATGGCGTGACCATACTGGATTTTACCTGGGTGCTGGCAGGACCCTTTGCGACCCGGACACTTGCGGATATGGGTGCAGAGATTATCAAGGTTGAGCGCTACAAGGATGGAACCAATGAACGGCACTTACCCCTGATTGTGGAAAATGATGGGGTAAAGCAAAGTTCTTATAACATTAACTGCAATCGGGGAAAAAAGAGTATTTGTGTGAATCTGAAAGAAGTTCAGGGCCGGGAGTTGATCCATGACCTGATCAAAAAAAGCGATGTGCTGATGGAAAACTTTGCGCCAGGCGTTATGGAACGTTTGGACCTTGATTATGATTCTGTAAAAAAGATCAATCCGGAAATTGTTTACTGCTCGGTGTCCTGCTTTGGGCACTGGGGACCTTATGCGATGAAACCCGGGTATGATCTGATTGCCCAGGGGGCCAGTGGATGGACCGATCAGAGCATTACGACCCAGATCGCGCCGGTTTCAATCGGTGACATGACTGCGTCAATGCATGCGGCAACAGCAGTTCTGGCAGCGCTTTACAGCCGGAAGGAAACCGGGAAAGGTCAGAATATTGATATCTCCATGATGGACTGCTTATTTACCTTTCATGAAAATACGCTGCCCTGGTATCTGCTGACGGATGCTATCGGCAAGCCGGTTGAGCCGCCAAAGATCGGGCGGTTGCATCCGGGATATGCGCCCTATGGGATTTATAAGGCAAAGGACGGAGATATTACCATAGCCTGTTTAACCCAGCCGCGCTGGGAAGGATTGGTTCGGGCCATGGGCCGGGATTATGAGTGGCTGCTTTCAGATCCCAGAGCGGCCGATGTTTCCACCCGGTGTACGGAAAATAACGCGCCGTTTATTCACAAAGTTGTTGAGGAATGGGTTTTGTCAAATACTTCGGTTGACCAGGTGGAGAAAAAACTGGAAAAGAACGGTGTTCCCTGTCTCCGGGTCAGGGGGATTAAGGAGCTGGCAGACGTGGATCCTCATATTAAAGCACGAGAAATGATGGTTGAGGTTGAACAGCCGTTTGTGGGTAAAATGAAGATGTACGGCAGTCCGTTTAAAATGTCTGAAACACCCTGCGGCATTAAAGGACATGCGCCGCTGCTGGGGGAAAACAATTTTGATGTCCTGCGTAAGAATCTTGGTTATACAGAGGATAAGATTTCAGAGCTTTATGACAATAATGTCCTCTATCATGAAGTGGCTGTTAATAGGTTAAAACCTTAATATAATTAATAACCGAAGAAGAAGGGAATGAAAAAGATGACTAAAGAGAAAAATTCTGCTCAGGAAGAAAACACAGAAGGCACCATTGAAAAAATGATGCAGATGAAACCGTTCCGGCATTTTGACAGCCATGGCCATCCGGGTCTTGAAAAAAAAGGGATTGCGGACAGACAAGGGTGTCAGGAGTTCTGGTGCGGCAACTCGGTTGTGTCCCGCAGCATGATGGGCGCCCGCGCTTTGCTGGGCGACCCCAACCCTTTTGCCGTGATCACAAAACCTGAAGAATGCCCTGAGATGACGCCGGAAGTATTCGTTCAGTATATGGACCAGGCCAATATTGAAGGGATGTGCCTGCAGGCGATACACGGGGTGACTGAACCCTTTGGCCCGGACAAGAAGGTCTGGAAATGGCATGTGCCCAATGAATACGTGAAAAAAGAGTTTATCGACGCTTTTCCCGGACGGTTCACGGCCGTGGGCGGAGTGCATACCCGTTACGGCGTGGAAGCCGCGCTGGAAATGGTGCAGTCGGCCCATGACTGCGGTTTTCCGGGGCTGAAGTTTCATACCGCAACCTCCGGCTGTCCTAATATGAAGGAGATGTACCCGGTCTATGAAAAATGCGTGGAGCTCGGTCTTCATGTCCAGTTTCACACCGGATGCGAGGAATTGCCCGGTACGCGGACCAAGTGGCAGAACCCGGAGCATATGGATGACGTGGCCATTGATTTTCCGGACCTGAAAATCCTGCAGCTGCACTGCGGCATGTTCAATAATATTGAAATGAGTCTCTGGCATGTGATGAAGCATGATAATTATTATACGGACGTGGTTATGCCGGTACCCCTGCTGATGCATTTCCGGCAGTTTTTCGACATGGACCACATGCGGTTTCTGGAGTTTTTTATACCGGACAAGGTCTTCTATGGCACGGATTTTCCGCTGACCATGCCGTTTTACAAACCCATGCTGGACAATATTATGAATATGCCGCTGAGCATGGAGTTTAAGCATAAATTGACCGGTAATAACTTTAGAAAGTTTGTGAACTGGGAGAGTGCTGCCTGATAGATCGTCATATGAATCGTTTATGAATAAACAGACGTAACACGGCCAGCGCCGGTATGCGTTAACGGAGGAAAAGAAATGAGAGAAGTTGTCGTTCTGGGCGCCTGCCGAACACCTATTGGAAGTTTCCTGGGCACCTTAAAAAATGTTCATGTAAAAGAACTGGGCAGGATTGTCGGTTCGGAAGCAATTAAAAGAGCAGGAATAACAGCGGATGATATTGACGAGATTGTGTGCGGCAATGTGATTCAGGCGGGTGCCGGAGGGAATGTGGGCCGGCAGATACAGGGGGCTCTCGGTATTCCCTGGTCTGCCCCAGCCTGTACTGTTAATCAGCTGTGTGCTTCGGCGATGCGTGCTTTTGAGATCGGTGCCCGGAACATTATTTGCGGCGCAACAGACAGTTGCCTTGTCCTGGGTGTGGAAAATATGACGATGGCGCCTTATTTGATTCCTCAGGCCCGCAGCGGATACCGGATGGGTTCCGGAACCCTTGAGGACGCCATGCTTCTGGACGCGCTGGTGTGTTCGGTCGAGAATTATCATATGGGCGTAACAGCGGAAAACATTGCAACGCATTTTGAGATCTCAAGGCAGGAGCAGGATGCGCTTGCGGTGTTAAGTCAGAATCGGGCAGCAGCTGCCATAAAAAGTGGAAGATTTAAAGACGAGATCGTTCCGGTTCAGGTCAAAAACAGGAAAGAGACCATTCTTTTTGATACGGATGAACATCCCCGCGGAGGCACAACGGAAGAGACCTTATCGAAGTTAAAGCCTGTTTTCAGGGAAAACGGTACAGTCACTGCCGGAAATGCTTCCGGGGTGAATGACGGAGCGGCTGCGGTGATACTGATGTTGCGGGAGAAAGCAGAAAAACTCAATCTTATTCCCCGGGTAAAAGTTCTTGCGACAGCAAGCGTGGGAGTTGAGCCGGAGGTGATGGGGCTGGGCCCTGCCCGGGCCATTCCCGGAGCCTTAAAATCGGCAGGACTTGATTTTGAACAAATAGATTATTTTGAGGTCAATGAAGCTTTCGCGGCCCAGTTTCTGGGGGTGGGAAGAATTCTTGAAATAGAGTACGGAATGGTTCTTAACATGGAAAAAACTAACCGGAACGGGTCAGGTATTTCACTTGGACATCCGGTAGGCTGTTCAGGCCTTCGCGTCATTGTGTCGCTGATTCATGAAATGTATAAAACGGGCGAAAACCTGGGCTGCGCATCCCTGTGTGCCGGGGGTGGCCCGGGTATGGCAGCCATACTTGAAAGGCTGTAACCGGCGGAGTTTCTGAGCGAAAAGGTGATGCGCACACGCCACATTCAGGTATGGAGCTTCCACAAAATAAATGCCATGAACATAAAATAAAGTAAAAACCTGAAAATATTATTGTGAGAAAAAAATGGAAAATTCTAAAAAAAAAGGGCTGCTTGTCTACGATTCAATATATGGCGCGACTGCAGAAGTAGCCTACTGGATAAAAGATCTGATCGGAAAAGAGCACTACCTTGAGGTGAAGCGACAGGGTCAGGTGACGACGGTCAGGCCCTTTGATTATATTATTATCGGCAGTTACACCCGGCGGGAAAAACCTTCCAAAGCAACTTATGCCTTTGTACAGAAACATCTTGAAGATCTGTCTCAAAAACAGGTGTGCTATTTTCTGACCTGCGGAGACAGTGACGAAACCCAGCTGCTTAATATTCCCGGATCACCTCCCCATTTGATTGCCGGGCGGAATTATTTTACGGATATCCTTAAAAAATTTTCGGCGGTAAAGCCGTTGGTGATCGGCGGGTTTGGGGGGCGGCAGGTCTATCCGGCGCTTCACCTGATGGACAGATTAACCGTTGATCTGGTGGGGAAAATGGCCAAGGAAAGCGGTGCGCCCTGGCAGGGACGCGATATCTGGGAATCGCTGATCCCGGAACGGGTGGAGGTTTTTGCCGGAGAGATCCGGGAGAAAATACTTGAAAAGCCGGCAAAAGAAGATGTTATGCCGTACCGATGCTATTGGCAATCCATTCTTCCAGCAGCACTTAGTGATGACGGGATGTTAAAGCAGGATCCCGGGAAGTACACCACCCGGCTGAGTACACCGAAAGTCTATTTTAGCAGGTCACATATCAGAGGTGATTTTGAAACGCTGGATCCTCTTATCCTTGAATGGGCCGATCAGGCGGGTGTTCAGTTGCTTGAGCAGAGCAGAACATTTTTTAACATCTATTGCCATGCTGTAAAATCATACCGTAATAAGAAAGCAACCATTCACATAACTTCGGCCGTTTTTCCTGAGGATCCCGGTAATGTTCATGTTGCCTTTCGCTGTTATGAAAAACAGCCGGCGCGTGAGGGAGCTGAACACGATATTCAGAGTGCAGAAAAAATCCTGTGGGCAGAAGGCCGTCAGGTGGAATGAAATAATGCTGCCGGTGGTGTCAGAACCGGATTTTCCAACGAATCTGGCATTCCGGAAGATCAGAACAAAAGGCTATGAGAAGACAATGCGCAGCCCTCTTAAGCGGGATACATTCTTTTCTTAACAGGAATATGCTTTTCAGATCAGCCAAAAGCAATCTTTCTTTTAAATAAAGATTTTAATGCATGACTAAAAAGGAGGGAAAGATGAAAAGGGCAATTTGTTTTAGTCTGGGGTTTGTGTTTTTTATGCTTGCGGCAGAGAGTGCCCTGGCAACGGTGAAACTGTTTGATGAAAAGCTTACTTTAAACGGTTATGTAAAGGAAGTGGCTTTCTACAGAACCAGCATGCAGGATATGGAGGCGAAATATCATGATACGAACTTTGATTTCTTAAAGACAAGCGCTGGTATTGAGGCACTCTACAGCATAAAGGAGAGTCAGGATCTGACCATTCGGTTTTTTACGGGGTTAAAATGGTGGTATGAAGCCGCGCCCAGAATTGATGACCAGTATGGACGGTCGATGGATCACCGGTTCAAAAAAGATTACGTGACGCCGAGGGATTTTGATGAGGATGTGCTGAATGAGGCATATTTTGATTTTATCAGCGGTCCCTTTCAGGTCCGAATCGGAAAGCAGATCGTTGTTTGGGGAAACCTTGATGTAGACCGGGCCGCGGATGTAGTTAATCCCGTTGATCTTCGCCACGCCATGTTTGGTGTAGACAAGTGGGAAGAATTCAAGCGCGGCATATTTATGATTCGGATGTTCTACCAGACCCAGCTTCCGGGTAATCTCCGCATGGAAGCTATATTCAATCCCGGTGATTTTAAACAGGATCTTCTTCCCCTGGACGGCGGTGGTCATTACGGCACGCCGCTCCACCTGAACAATCCATTTGATTCAGATCCATCCTTTATGCACTGGCAGTTTGAGAAATCCCGCAGGGATGCGCCGGGGTGGAGCACAAACAACTATGAGTTCGGGTTCAAACTCAGCGGGTATACCTGGGATATTGACTGGAGCCTGATCTATTATAATTCAATAAACGGTGCTCCTATTATTGATCCCAAAGCTGTCGGACCTTTCATGGAGCAGTATATTTTTGGAAATATTCTGCCCTGGCAGGAGGTGGGCGACTGGCCCGGTTACAGGGTTTTTAAATATAAACGGAATCAGATTGTGGGTGGTACTTTTGAAAAATGTATGACAAGCGGCGGACTGCTTCGCGGGTCTACCCTTACAGTAGAATGGTATTATGATATCCATTCCCCGTTTAATCTTGGGACCAACGGGGATGCCTCTGCTACCTATGGAATGATCAGAAAAAACATATTGGGAGGAGCGGTAAAGTTTTATCAGAAATATAATATCCCTGGATTTACCCAAAGCCGGATCTGCACGGGAAAACAGTTTGAAATGACCATCACCTATTACTTTGAAAAAATTTTCAAGGATGAGTATGATCTGATTCAGAATACACGCTATCATCGCCGGGGGGATTCTGTGGCGGATAGTATTTCGGTATTTTGCATGCAGCCGATGTTTAATTATGTCTGGACTTTCGTATTTAACTCCTACTACAAACCCAGAATTGGTAAATGGTTTGTGATGCCTGCGGTAAGATATAATTTCCCCGGCAAGCATTGGTCGTTTGAAACAGGTCTCTGCCTTTATGGCGGTGCAAAAAATGACTATACCCACAGTGTTTATGAACATAAGGACAGTGTGATATTGAAACTTACCTATGAGTGGTAATGACATTTAAAATTCTTTTTGGAAGGGGGATACATTAATGAAAGAAATAAAAAGACAGCATTATGTTTTTTGCTCCATGATTAGCTGTGTCATTTTACTTGTATTTTTCATATCCACATTGCGGGCTGAAGAAATAGTTTATCCGACTTCAGCTTATTCCAAAGATGAGCTTGCAAAGGTCAGGGAGTGGGAGAAAAACTGGGCAGGTAAAAACCTCGATAAAACAAACGTTGATCAGGTGGCTGAATTTTTGCCTGAATCTTATGTGGATATTTATAAAAATCCTGAAAAATGGGGGGCTCCTCCGGGTGAAAACATTACATCGATTCTTGTTCCGTACCAGCAGATCATTGAAACAAAGGGAATGATCGAAGCAACGAAAAAGTATGCACCTCTGGTTAAGACCAATCTGGACGGGTCCATCGCTAATTATGGTGAAATTGCGGGGGTGCCTTATCCGGCTCCGAAAACAGGTATTGAGATTGCCTGGAATATGGACTTTAATAACCATGGAGATACAGAGCATTATATGCGGGACGGACCGAACATCAATCCGAAACAGAGAACCGAACGGTCCAGCAAGCAGGAGCAATGGTATTTGACTTTCATGCACCGGACTGAAATGGATCCCAAACCGGTACTGCCTACTAAAAAAGGAATTCTTCGCGGAACCTTTGTTCATATGTATGAACCTCCAGAGTTTATCAATACCCGGTACTATAATTTGAGATTTATGGATACGGCGAAAGATGATATGACCTATTTCTGGTATGCCCAGTTCAGGAGAATCAGGCGTTTATCTACCACCCAGCGTACGGATTCGATTGATGGTACGGACCTGATTTATGATGATGAATTTTTCTGGGATGGACATATTACCCGGAATACCTATACGCACAAAGGGAAGAAAGATCTTTTATGCTGTCGACACCAGGATGTGTCAAAGTTTAACCGTCCTAACGGCCAGATTATGTCAAACGACCTGATGCTGGAACGTCTGAACACACTGGTGGTGGATGTGTTCAACAAGGACCCGAGTTATCTATACAGCAAGCGGATCTGGTATGTTGACCCGGAGACTTATATTATTTTATGGACAGAGATCTACGATCAGAAGGGGCGTTTCTGGAAATGTTTCATGCAAAACACGGGGAACAATAAAACAGCCCTGGGTGAGACCAAGAACAATATTGTGGGATCGGTCTTTGTGGATTACCAGCGGACTCATGGCGGGCACAGTACAAACAAAATAAAAGGGGTTTCTGTTGAGCTCGATACCAAGATGTTTTCCATAACGAATCTGCAGAGAACGTACTAAAATCATTAATTAAACAAAGGAGGGTTAGCTATGAGACGAAAAGCTTTAAATCAATTTACGGATTTTGTAATGGCAGTTCTGGGCCTGCTCTGTCTGCTTGGCAGTCAGTCGGCTTTTGCTCAGGGTGTAATTGTGACAGAAGACCAGACAATTGCAGACAAGTTTACACGGCATACGGTAACTGGTATTACTACACCGCAGCCTGTACTGCCTGACGTTCCCGGATTTATTGGCGCATCATATATAACTATTGAGGATATCGATGAGAATGGAATATTGGATATTATATCCACCTCGGGAATGGGTCTTGATTCTAATCCAATGACTGCTGACGGGTCGATCGCTCTTTTTACCTGGGACGGCAGTAACAAGGATGTCTGGGTACAGACAATTATTGAAGATACTTTTTATTTTCCCAATGAAACAATTGTGAAAGATCTGGATGGAGACGGATATCTTGACATCATTATCATGGACAAGTTTATTTTCGGGGACTTTCCGGGTGGAATTTATTGTCTTAAAAATGGTGGCGGAACCATTACCGATCCTTCTAACTGGACACGTGAAACAGTTTTCGAAGATTTATCTCTTGATTCTACACACAGTTATCATCGGGCTCAATTCATTGACCTTGATAATGATAACTACGATGATATCGTGACAACGAACTGGGACGGCTGGATTGGCTGGCTGAAAAATAACGGAGATGGAACCTATAATAACGGCACTACCGGGTATAATAAACATGATATCGGAATCGGGGGTGGTTCTCTTTTTATAATGTATGATGTGGACGAGGATGGCGATCTGGATTTAATCGCTCCTCAGTTTCTTATTACAGCAGGGATGATGAGTTGTGAAATTTTAGGCGGGCCATCAGGTACTGACCCGCTAGGTGATTCTCTGGTCTGGTTTGAAAATCCCGGTCTGCTTGCGCTTGCATCAAATCCTGATGTTCTGTGGAACCGCTATACAATAGATAACTGGTATACTTCTATCAATCCCCTAGGTAAGACAATGGAGATTATGGTTTCAGATATTGACAATGACGGTACCGATGAGCTGGTGGTCAGTAACCACAACCATCAGAACAGTGATGCAAATGGCAATAGAGTCTGGCCTTCCGGAATATACTTTCTGGAGATTCCAGGTCTGGGCGGTAACTCCGGCAGTCCGGTAGTTTCTGCTGACTGGGTACCCGTAGCCATTGAGACCGGTGATCCGGATTTAGTAAGAACGATCAATCCTTCAACCGGCAATTATTATCAGCCGTATGAAGATCCGGCTGTTATTAATGATGTTTATGCATCTGATAGAAGGGGCAGCTTCTATGATCAGGGCTCTCCCGGTATGGTTCGTGCCGGTGATATTAATGACGATGATAAAAATGATATTGTAGTTCCCGGAGATGGAAAAGGTGTTGTGTATTATTATGAAGCCGGTGAAAAGGACGGCGCTAACTTGACTTTTAAAAGGGCTACTCTGTATCAGGATCTTCAGTCCATGCCGGGTGAAGCGGAAATTGTTGATATTGACAAAGATGGTGATATGGATATTGTTTCTGTAATTTTTGACACAAGCGTTTCAAAGCTGTATCCGTACACCTCAAGTTCTATTTTTGTTTTTGCACAGAGTTCACCTTCGGACGGGGATGGTGATGGTGTTCCTGATTCGAATGATAACTGTCCGGATGCAGCCAACCCCGGCCAGGAAGATGCAGATAGTGATGGTGCCGGTGATGTTTGTGATGCGGATACAATTTATGGAACTATCAGTGGAGATATTCAGGAAGGAGTTACTGTACAGGTTGGTATAGTTAGTTGTGGTATTACTGTTGTGGTAATTTCGACAGAAACAAATGTAAATGGGTACTATTCATTCGGTGGTTTGGAAGAGGGCCTATACCTCCTTTGGGCTAGCGCTGCTGATTATAGTTTTGTTCCTACATTTAGCTGGCCGCGTATTCCGCAGGCAGTTATTCAGTCTTATGATTTTATTTCAAGCAATAACTGAAGAAGTTTAGACTTGATATTTTTTTAAAAAAGGCAGGGTTTTTCCCTGCCTAGCTTTCTTTTTCAATTTGAGATGAAGGCCGCAGGGCGGGATGAAGAAAATATACAAAAAAAGGGTTTAATTCCTGAAGGACAGAAAGACAGAAGCCTTGAAATGATTCCCAAAAAGTTTAACTGGCCAAAAATAACTCCTGATAAAATGATATTGCTTGATGTGAAACCAGGGGCATATCCTCTTCAAAAGATATGGGAACCGGGCTCTGCAACTATTCGAAATTATGCCGGATGATCGAACTGAAATGCATGTTCTAGCCTCTGATAAAACACCGGACTCTCTGGGCGAAGATTTTAAATGGGAAACGAACCGATTTTATAAAAAACCCCAGTCGCTATATCTTGAAAGAAGGAGATAATAATGTTTGTCGTAATTGTTAAATATACTTTTCTGGTTCTGATGTCTATCATTTTACTTGCTGTTCTGGCGGCAATACCCTTTAGGATCAAAGCCCGGAAAGAGGGGGATCGGCTTTATTCCCGGTATGAATCCTATACCAATGAAGTTCTGGCGCAGCGTTTCGAATTGCATGAATTTTCAGTTAAAGCGGAATACAGAAAACTTCATCCTGCCAAATTTTTAAAGACCATGAAATTTCTGGTAATCAGCCGGCAAAGTGATCGTCTTGCCCGGATTAATTCTCTGGATGCCACCCTGTTTTATTTTATAAAAATGTATACCCTGATGCTCCGGCCTGATTATGCCTACAATCTGCCGGTCCTTTCCATTGATTTCATTTTTATCGGCGGAAAGCGGGTCTATGTTATTGAAATAATTGATCCGGCCAGGATCGATGATTCCAACAAGGAGCGATACTATGCAGAGATGAAAAAATGGATGCCGCAGGTTGCAAAATTCAAACAATCCAAAGTCAGTGACTGGTTTTTTGACTATATTACGGATTTTAGCATCCATATCTCTGCTGATCGTGCTGATGATGAGTTGCTGTTTGAGATTTACAAAACCTATCTGAATGCTTATCTGGACATGGCTGAACATGCAGAAAAAGTCAGCCCTGAACAGAGCCAAAAGCTTAAAGCGGGTCTGGAGAAATTTGTCACGACTCTACTTGACAAGGGCGGTCCGGCTGTAAATGTGTTTGAGAAATTTATGGGGCCTGAAAAACAGCGGGAATATATACGGACGGTTATGTTTGGTCTTGAGAAATAACCGAAGTTAAGGAACTTGTCTGTGAGTAATCAGGTTTTTGTATCATTGAATAATAATGCATGGATTGGGAAAGTGTTGAAGTTTTGTGCTTTCTTTGTTTGTACTATAAACAGTTTTTATAAATAGCTTGGAGGAATAAAACATGAACTACGATATTGCAATTGTTGGCGCAGGGCCGGCAGGGCTGATGGCAGCCAAAAGAGCTTCGGAACAGGGATTGAAAGTGGTCCTGATTGAAAAAAGAAAAGATATCTCAAAAATTACCCGGGCCTGCTGTCAGTTTTTTATTATGGATGAGGACTTCCAGGGAGAGACCATCCGGATCGAAGATAACAGCGTTGTTTTTAACCAAAACAAATTTGAAGTGGCCTACAGCGGCCCGCTTCTGTCCGTGACAGATAAATACTTTATTTCACCCGGGGGGCATAAAATTCATTTTGCCCATGAGGATAAAAAACCACTGGTAATCAAGTTTGATAAGGGGCAGTTGCTGCATGGCCTGCTGGAGGACTGTGTGCGCCTGGGGGTTGAATTTTTAAATGCATCGAAAATAAAAAGTATTGAAGACCGTGACGATAAAATATCTATAAGTTTAACCCGGGGGAATGGTGAAGAAAAACTTACAGCCAAAAAACTGGTGATTGCAGACGGGGTGAATACGCCTGCAGCCGAGATGCTGGGACTCAACAGCGGCAGAGCTCTTTTTACAAAAGTGCTGGTAACCGTATCCACTCTGGAAGGGGTAAAGAATTTTGAGCCGGCCACCCTGAAAAGTTATATGGGAGCCGCCTACCGTTCTTTTGCGCCTGTAATCATGGGCCCTGCTTTTGGTAGTGATGACATGCGGTATCTGGTGCTGATCGGGACTAAGGAGCGAAGGCCGGAAAAACTGTTTGAAGAAATTACCATGAATAGCCCGCTTAAACCCATGTTTGAAAATGCCCGGATTGTAAAAAAGGCCGCCTGTACGGCAACCGCCTACAGTTCAATGAAGGTCCCTCATCGTGGAAATGTTCTGGTGATCGGAGATGCGGCTGCATATGTTGAAGTGGAGACTCAGGGAGCGCTGACCTGCGGTTATCGGGCAGCAGATGCGGTTTTTGATGAGATTGAGAATAAAAAAGGATTTGAAGCGTATACAAAATGGTGGCAGGACTCCTTTGAGTTCAACGGGGATGATTACCTGCAGGTAGCGCAGGGGTTTGCTCTTGTGCCGACTTATACGGATGACGAGCTTGACTATCTTTTCGCGCTGATTGAAGGGGAAAGACTGGAAGGGACGTATAACCAGTACAAATCACCGAAAGTGATGTGGGGAGCAATACTTAAGCATCGTGAAAGAATTTCACTTGAACGTCCGGCACTTATCAAGAAAATAGACAGTAGAAAACTGTTGCTTTCGGATTCTTTGTGAAACATGTCGGATTTTCAGATAAATAAAAAATCTGTCAGACATTGAACTTATTATTTGATGAGCTGTGAAGATGTAAATACCGTTTGCCGATAGCGGATTAGAATAAAACTGCTTAATCATAATTGACGGTATCTGCACAGGTTTTTATTTTTGATTTTTTAGATTAACTCGTAATCCATATGGAATAATATATAAAGGAAGTAAGATAATTAAGAAAAACAAAAAGAATCAAAAAAATAGTTGACTTGTCAATTGAGAGTGCTATGTTTTATTCAAGAATCAAAAACTTGGTTTAAATACCTGAATTTTAAATAAATAAAAAGGGCAAATAATTAATTAAAGCAAGGAAATTCAAAACATATAGTTGACATGTCAATTGTATATTAGTCTTTTATTCAGTGAATTTTATGTTTTTATTTGAGCGCTTCCCGGGCAACTGCAGACTCAGACCTGTGATTATTTTAAATAACAAAATCCTGAATATATCTATTTGTCAGAGAGGCGGCGCTGAGTTGTCTTTCCGATGATCGGCATTGGTGTTTCCGAATCTCTTTAAAAGAATGATCCTTGCGGATCAATAAGCCTCTGATGAGCAGAGAGGAAAGGGAGTAAAGTTTATAAAAGAAAAAGGTATTGGAGGAAATGGAAATTTTCTCATTACGGACCCCCTCCAAATAAGAAAAAACCTGTTTCCTCTATGCCTTTTGATTTAATCGTAAGGAGGTTGTTTTGAAAATAAATTGTTTTTCATTATATAACATAATCTTTGAGAAAGGAGGAGGCATGAAAAACAAATTTAAGCAAAAAGGAGGAGTCTTCTTTTTGGCAGCACTTGTTTTTTTTGGGCTATGCGGAAAGGCCGGGGCGACAATTTCTCTGTATGACGGAAAGCTGATATTAAGTGGTTTTGCCAAAGAAACAGTGTATGTGCGAACCGACCAGTCAAAACGTGAGCAGGAGTACAGGGATACGGCACTGGATTTGGCTAAAACGAGTCTCTACATTGAAGCACTGTATACCCTCAGAGAGTGCCCTGATCTGACGGTGCGAATGTTTACAAGCGTTAAGTGGTGGTATGAGTCAACTTCAGGTTTTCTGGATGACAATCAGAGACGACACATTCTCCACCGACACCGTAAGCAATATACTTCGCCCCGAAAATTTGATGATGATATTTTAACGGAAGCTTATGTTGATATTATTAAAGGACCCTTTCAAGTCCGTCTGGGCAAGCAGATCGTTATCTGGGGTCAGCTGGATGTAGATAAAGTTGCCGATGTGGTTAACCCGATTGATTTCCGCTGGAATGTGCCGGGGATTGATGCCTGGGAAGAAATAAAAAAGGGACTGTGGATGGTTCGTATGTTCTACCAGACTGATTTGCCCGGAAATATACTTTTAGAAGGTATTTTTAACCCGGGATACTTTCAGGAGTTCCGGCTTCCCTATGATGGAACACACTGGGGGGTTCCCTATGACGAGCCTTTTGGCGCTTCAGGTATGACGATATTTGGATGGCAGCAGGAGAAGATGCACCGGGATGCCCGAAGATGGAGTCTGAGCGAAAACTATGAGTGGGGATTCAGGATCCGGGGGTATTCTCTGGGTATTGACTGGACTTTGCTTTTTTGGAATGCCCCTTCAGACAGTCCGACAGCTGATCCCCGGCGCCTGGGTGATTTCAGTATGCAGTATGTGTCGGGTGCTTTAGGCGCTGCGATCTTCGGAGGGTCTATCAATCCGGGCAACTGGCCGGAATACAAGGTGTACCGGTATAAACGGCTTCAGACCTTCGGCGGTACGGCCCAGTACTGTGCCGATTGGCTTCATGGCTCGATCTGGCGTCTGGAATGGTTTTACAACAAAGGGCAGCCCTTTAACCGGGGAGGAAGGGGAAGTGTTTCTGATATAGATGGCTGGACACGCCGAGATACCTATGGATTTGCAGTCTCCTGCTCTGACAAGTTCCGCCTTCCGGGTGTGAGCAACACTATCGGGCGGGGTAAGATGCTTGATGTGACGTTGACCTTTTTCTGGGATAAAATCAGGGATAACAACCATGATCTTTATAAAAGTGCCTTGAATCACCGGCCCGGTGATTCAACGACTGAAGGGTTTTCAATTTTTCTCATGCAGATGATGTTCAGCGGAGAGTGGACTTTTACTTTTATCGGAAATTACAAGCCTCGCATCAACAAATATTTCGGCTGTCCGACTATGACCTATTCCTTTTCGGGAAGCCACTGGTATATGGATATAGGCTATAAATTTTACGGTGCAAGGCACGGTTATAATTACGGTTCTTATCATGATAAAGATGCGGTCATATTCCGGCTGCGTTATGAATTCTAGAATTAGGAAGGAGAGATTATTTTATGAAAGTAATAAATCACAAATTATGGCTTAACGGGCTGGCTGTATGGGCAGTATTATGGGCAGGTATTGTTTCAGCGGCGGAAATTGATTATCCGGTTGCAGCTTATTTCGGAGAGGAGCTTGCAAAGGTCAGGGCCTGGGAAAAAACATGGGCCGGCAAAAAGATCGACGGAAGCAATATTGATCAGGTTGCCGAGTTTTTGCCCGAATCATTTGCCGGGATGTATAAAGAACCGGAAAAGTGGGCAGCTCCAGAAGAAGGTCTTTTTTTTAATATTGTTCCTTATCAGCGGGTTATGGACACTCAGGGCATGATTGATGCGACCCAAAAAAATGCGCCACTTGTTAAGACCAATGATGACGGAACCATAGTGAATTATGCGGGGCTGGCCGGGATCCCTTATCCGACACCGAAAACAGGACTTGAAATTGCCTGGAACTTTGATTCTACCAATCATGGAGACAGCGCGCATTACAAACGGAATTCTCCCAATATTAACCCGAAAACCCGGTCGGAGCGGTTTGGCGATCAGGAGCAATGGGAACTGTATTTTGTTCACCGTACAGAACTTGATCCTAAACCCCAAATTCCAAAGAACCCGAAGGGGTATCATCGCGGAACTTTTATCCATATGTGGGGTCCGCCGGAGTTCATGAATACGCGTTATTTCTCGATGCGGTTTATAGATCCGAAAAAAGATGATTCCATGTATATGTGGTACCAGGCCTTTCGGCGCATCCGGAGAATGTCCACAAAACAACGTTCAGACGCGGTTGATGGAACAGACCTTATTTATGATGATGAGTTCTTTTGGGATGGTCATATTATGCGCAACACCTATGAATTTAAAGGCACCAGAGAACTGCTCTGCTCTCGTCATCAGGATATGAAAAAAGTAAGCCGCGCAACCGGTCAGATTGTGCCCAATAACCTGGATCTGGAGCGGACAAAGCTGCTGGTTGTTGAAGTCATAAATAAAGACGCTAATTATATATATGGAAAGCGGGTCTGGTATGTGTGCCCGGAGACCTACATTATTCGCTGGACGGATATATATGATGAAAAGGGACGTTTCTGGAAGACCTTTGCCATGTTTACAAATGATGTAAAAACAAAAACCGGCGCTGTTAAAAATTTTATAGTGGGGTATTCGCTTATAGATTTTCAGCGAACTCACGGCGGGTATAATATCCAGGATATCCAGGGTATCAGTATTGATGTGAACCCGAAAATTTTTACGATCAGTAATCTGCAGAGAACGTATTAGTAATCAATTTCAATTAAAAATCGTTTTTATGGCTTTTTTAAATTGAAATTGATTCAGGAGGAAATGAAGTATGGACAAAAAACCAAAAAACACGTTTATTACAGCCTGTCTTTTTTTGGCGGTTTTATTAGCCTTAACAGTTGTTTGTTCTGCTGATGCGCAAACAGTTCCTCCAGCGATTGAAAGCATAACAGCAGAAGACAACTCAATCTGGGAAAGGGTATCAACGGAAGGGTTCGGTAATTCCAATAATATCGGAATCAGTGCTTTGTGCGCGTATAATGATAATTTGTATGCCCTGACACGAAATGATGTTGAAGGGTTTCAGCTGTGGCAGGCCGGAACAGCCGGCTGGACCCGGCTGAGCATACCGGGTTTTACTGACAGCGTGCGTCAGCCTTTTTTAAACGGCGGTTACAGTGCCATGACTGTTTTTGACAACAGGCTGTATGTGGCGGTTGGTTCCGGGTATGAGGGAGACATGCTTTTCCGCTCTGTCGGCCTGGAAATCTGGCGCTTTGACGGGACAGTCTGGCAGGCCGTGATCAGTGATGCAAGAAGTGATGGCCAAAAAGAATCCGGGCAGATTACATCTCTGAGCGATTGCGCTGCTGATGATACGGCCATGACTGCGCTGGTTTCTGACTCAACCAAGGCCTGGACAGTTAACCAGTGGGCCGGAGGTGTGCTGAAGATATCATCCGGTGACGGTGCGGGCCGGGTTTTTGATATTATCAGCAATGATAATACGACTTTAACCATTCAGCAGAATGAGGCGGCAACAGAGGATGAATATACGATTTGCGCTTCTTTTGCGCCGGATGCAGACCGCTCGGAGATGACCGTTGGCTCGGTTGCTCAGAGTGACAGCTATCTTGTGACGCTGGGCTGGAAAGCAAACGGTTTTGGAGAGATCTGGAACAAGAATCTTATTGGCTTTGAAGAATACCAGGGCCGTCTGTATCTTTCTGTCGCGCTAAATTATGCGGACGGGACCCGGGTTTGGCGAAGTTCCGACGGTCTTGAGTGGGAGCCGACTTCAGAGTACAGTTTTGGTCTGATGCATGGTTATGATATGGACGGGGTTGAAACCGGTTTTTGTTTGGTAGACGGTTATGAATACCGTAATGGCGGTCCGGTTTGTTCCAGCGCCACATATCTGCATGCCAGTGATGTGACGGGTACGGAAAGCCTGTTCGCGGGCGGAACCGGTTCGACCGGCTGCAATGGCCGAGGGGCAAGGGTATTAAAATATGACGGAACGGAGTGGGCGTTTTTAGTTGATTATTTTGTAGATACTGATGATGAGGGTACGAATGAAAACGGGCTTGGCGATGCAGCCGATTTTTTAAGCGCTAATTTTCAGGCCTGGTCCTGGGCGGATTATGATGACCATCTTTTTCTCGGTATCGCCCGGACAATTGGCAGCCGAATCATGTATACTGCGACAGGAGACACGGCCAATGATTCATGGAAATATGCTGTGGGCGGTGACGGGCCGATGCCGGATGGTTTTGACGGGGCCGGTGGGCTTCTGGGATATGGAAGGGGACTGGGATCTCATCTGTATACATATAATAATGCGTTGTGGGCAGCCTGTTTTGTAAACGCGGCTGTTGCAGGCTTACCGTGGAAACTTGATGGGGCAGATATCTGGCGGGCAACCGGGTCAGCGGACGCTTTGGTTTGGACGCGGATAACGGACAACGCCTTCGGCAACCGGGGAATTATTACCTTTGGCAATCCTGTTGAATTTGACGATACCCTGTATGTTGGGGGTTCAAATATTTTTGGAAACTTTACGGAAAACGCTGCTCCAGACGGAAATGGATGTCTGGTTTTCAGGCTGGCCAGCCGTTCAGACTGGATCGATCTTGACAGCCTGGATGCAGACGAGAAGAAGTTTTTCATAGACCTGTCTTGGACGGTGGATACTTCATCGACGATTAATGGATATAATGTGTATGTATCACGTAATTCTGATATGCTTTTTAAACGAAAGTTAAACCTGAGCCTGATTGAAGATACCAGTTTTATCCACGGCATTGTATGGCCGGGAAGCAAGTGGTGGTATGTGATAGAAGCGGTCGGATCAGATGGTAAAACAGCAGTTTTTGGGCCAGTCCCATCGACGGCAAAGAAATTTTTTGAAAACTGATAAAGGTTGTATTTCTTGATCGGAAGCGTGACGCGCATACGCCAAGTCCTGGAGTGAAGTTAAGTAATATGTATGCAAAATAATCCGGATTAATTTAAGCGATACCCCCCTCAGCCTGCTGTGGGGGGTATTCTTGTTTTATAATTATTTTCCAGGAAGAGGAGGGTTTGGGGGATGAAAATATTAAATAAGGAGTAAGCTTTTTATGTTTTTAATCACGATAACGCAACCAGATATCTCTCCAGTTGAAAACGAGTACACTGCCGCAGTTTTTCTCATCACACCTACAGCTTAAGCTTTCAGTGGTTAAAGTAAAAAGATAATTGCTATCGCTTTTTCCTTCTGGTTTTATAATAACGTAATAGCTGATGGCGCAGAGTGGGTTTTATGGGCCGGGCATTCAGGGTATCCGTATTTATGTGAATCCGAAAGATTTTACGGTCAGTAATCTGCAGAGGACGTACTGATGTAATTGCCTTTCATGGGATCAATTAAAAACGGTCTCAGACCTTCTGTGCAGAAGGTCTGAGACCGTTTTTATATATTATTTCAGGAGTGCTTCTATAACCGGGAGAGTCGCATTGATCATAACTTCAGTCAACGATTTAAGAGCCGGATGAGAGATGATGATATCGTTCATGGATCTTGCGTTATCATAATAGCTTTTTATAATTGCTTTTCCAACGGCATTTTCCGCAAGGACTTCATCCCTGAACCGGTGAAGGGTATCCAGCCGTGTATCGCCTTCCCCTAAAACAGTTCTGGCCGGGCAGACGGGATCGTCGCCATCGTCAGTGCAGTCCTGCTTGATTGCCTGTGCAATCGGGTAAGCCGGAGTTTCACCCGTGTATTTTGTAAGAGTGCATCCGGAGAATGTGAAAAGGCTTGCCGGCATGGACTCATCAAGATCTCCCAGATCCTCAGTATACATATATTTTGTTCCCGCAAACACTCTGGGGTATATTCTAAAGGGAACCGGGTCTTCACCTTCAGATGTGCTGTTTCCGGAAGTATAGCAGGGAAACATAGAGCTGTCGCGCTCCGTGGTTTCTGTGATTACCCAGGTTGCGGTGCTGCTATCATCATATGTGACATCCCAGGTGCCGACCATAAAGTCACAGTCCTGAGCCGACACGGCTCCTGATAAAAATAGAAAAAATAAAATAGTACCCAAAGCAAGTTTTTTCATAACGGTAGCCTCCTTCATCATAATTAATGTTGTTTAAAAAGGTTTTTATTTCAATACAGAACAGGCAGAATTAATATGCCCGCTGTCTGCAATGCTATCCAGACGTTTATGGTTGTTTGAGAAACCGTGTAGACTGAAGATTTCATTACCAGTTCGGGTAATTATTTTAGAGCAGTCTTTTTTTAAGTCTAAACCGGCATGTTTTGATAGTTCTTTAATCAGCTCAATTCCCTGCTGGATAACTGCTAGAGGAAATACTGTAGCATGGTTTTCTTGCGTTCTTTTTATCTCCGGAATAAGGGTGCTCAGCAGGTTCCTGGCCTTTGTTTTCAGCTGGGGTTCTCTGAGAAGAATGCCGATGATTTCAGCCGCATGTTTATAATACAGCGCAACCATTGATCGACCACCTTGAGAAGATAAAAGGACCTTGTCCCGGAAAACTCTTACAGTTTCTAAGTTTTCCTGCTGTCCGCTCATTAACATACTGATGGGGCATAACTGTGAAGTTTTGTTTTCGTAGACAAAAATTGAGCCTGAAGAACTGTCTTTATCTACACTGGTATCGTATATGGTTGCGATTATATCCAGGTCACCATCACCATCGATATCATAAATATCAGGTTCTCCCGGCATGCATGCCGGATCTTTGTACAGGGCAGCACGTTTAAAGGCCAGGCAGTCATCCTCAAGGCCTTGTGATTCGTAATAATATACAGCTCCCTTTCCGTCACCCGACACAACCAGATCCGGAAGGCCGTCACCTGAGATATCAGCTGCCTTGACAGCCGCAGGGGATCCCTGGGAGTAGGCTCCTCCGGGACGGTCAACAGCAAAGGGGTCTGCAGCTACCGCCTCGTCGTCATCTGGATCCAGTTCCGGATTTCCGGAATCTATGGTGATTGGATTCCAGTTTTCTGTAACTTGAGGATTGTCCGGAACATTAAAGTAGTAGATACCCGAAGGCCATACTCTGTTATCGCTTTTATAGTCCTGATGATTATGGCTTGTAATGAGTATTTCATCATCCGAATCATCATCAATATCCGAACAGAATACGTCAAATCCTTTGCCAATGGGGTTTGACGATTTATACCAGTTTTCTATGGTATAACGGTTCCACGGCTGTTTAAGAACCGATACACCTGATGTCCTGCCCGGATTTTCAAACCAGGAAAGGGTATCCCCTCTTATATCTGATCCGTCCAGCCCCCCTTTGACAATCAGGGTCCCCGGATTTGTGATCAGGAACTGAGGTGCCAGAACATCAAGGTCGCCGTCTTTGTCTACATCAAAAAAAGCTATAAAAAAACCGCCTCCCTCACCGATTTCATAAGGGCCGGAATATCCCGAGGGAAAGGTTTCCCTGTCTGTTTCCCGTCTGAACCACTCTACCCATCGGTACTGCTGATCTGTTTTCTGCCAGTACCACATGTGGGATTTTGTGGTGACGAAGTCCTCCAGTCCGTCGCCGTCTATATCATGGAATTCTGCTTTATGATAGGTCTCGATACCATCTGTACAGTTATCCGACGAGCATGGACATTTTCCATTTATTTCCCCTTGAAAAATGATCTGTTTTTTCCAATTTTCCGGATCGGTGATATCTCCTCCGTTGTTTTCCAGATAATATATGCCGGAGACTCCGCAGGTAGACCACGCGGCCAGGTAGTTGTCCATGACCATAATATCTATGTCGCTGTCATTATCCATGTCCCTCAGCACCATGTCATTTGGGAAGGAAAAGGTATCGTTAATAATGGTCTGAGTCCAGGCGTCAAGGTTTGAGCCGTTCCAGGTAAATACTGCGATGGCCCCGTCAAAAATATTAAAATCAACAGATTGTCCCATCAGAGAGGAACAGACCACTTCAGGGATGCTGTCCTGATTCAGATCACCCACAGCAACAAAGCCGGGTGCTTTGTAACCGGGGACATCGGGTTTCACCGGCAGCGGTGTTTTTATGCCGGTAATTGTGTGTCGAACAAATTTTAATGACAGCAATGGGTCTTTGGAAATATTGACACACTGAGCGGTTGCAGTAGATAGGCTGAACAGTATTGTACACAAACAAAAACAGGCTGCACAAGACTCTTTTCGAACAAAAAAAGCATAAATGTTACTTTTTTTCATATATTCTCCAGAAAAACAATTAAGAAAATATTTACCTTGAAACGATCTTTTTAAAATGTGCTGACAGCTTATTTCGGCATATTGAAAAAAATGAAATTAAATTCAACTTTCATCTTTTATGAGCCATATTTTTTAAAATAACACAAATAGTTGGCTAGTCAACTTAAAAATAGGTCCATAAAGTTCAAAAACTTGTTTTCTAAGCGAAGATGTCTCATGTCTTTAACCTTTTATCAAGGGTCGAGATACAGGTTTTTTTGATCATTATTTTATTATTGGTGCAACTCTATTTTAAAAGTTTTAATGAGCATTAATTTCTTTTTATAATTTGTTTAGTTTTTTCAAATACTTATTGGTTTGTCTGGAAGATGTTTGTGGTTTTTAAAATAAAAATAAATAAACATATTGACTAATCAATTATTTTTAGTATAAATAATTTATGGACTCATACTGTAAAAATTTTAATCCAAAAGATTCAATGGCCAATTTGTTGAACACGACCACGAGGACACTTTCAACCCGGCTTCAGAGTTTATTTACCAGTCACGGGATCGATGTTACCTCGGAGCAGTGGATGATACTGCTTCTTTTGTGGCAGGAAGACGGCCGTTCTCCCTACCTTCTGGCGGATATTATTGTTAAAGACCGTGCTGCCATCACAAGGCTCATTGATGGCCTTGAAAGGCGGAATCTTGTGGTGAGAATAAAGGACAAAAATGATTCCCGTCAAAAACAGGTCTATTTAACGCCCAAGGGAAAAGCCCTGGAAAAAGAACTGATTCCGCTGGGTCTGTCCAACATGGCAAAAGCAAAGCAGGGGATCAGCACTGAAGAAATTGATATCTGTAAAGCCGTATTAAAAAAGATCTACCAGAATCTAATTGAGTAATTCTTTTATGGTTATAATTGATATATCAATCATAATGGTTTGCTTTTATTTTTGCTTGAGAAAACACGAAAGGAGATTTTATGAGATTTAATAACAAAAATATCATCGTAACCGGGGCTGGAACGGGAATCGGAAAAGGGATCGCCCATCGATTTGCAGCTGAAGGTGGAAATGTGGTGATTGCAGACCTGAACCGGGAAAATGGGGAGCGTGCCGTACGGGAGATTAAAGAACAGGGGGGATCCGCCCTTTATGTACTAACTGACGTATCAAAGGAAAAAGACATTGAAAACCTGATTTTAGAAGCGACAGAAGCCTTTGGTCCTTTGCACGTTGCGGTATCAAATGCCGGTATTACGGAATCAGCCTCGTCTGCTCTTGATATCTCTTCGCAGGAATGGGATCAGGTGTATGCCGTAAACACAAAAGGGTCTTTTCTGTTTTGCCGGGCCAGTGCCAAAAACATGATGGAAAACGATATTAAAGGTGCAATTGTAACCTTATCCACGCTGATGGCACGGGGTGGTAAGGGCATGTCCGGGGCGTATGCCTCTTCAAAAGCAGCGGTAATCATGTTTACCAAGACCCTGGCCAAGAGCCTTGGAGCATCGGGAATTCGAGTAAATTGTGTGTCCCCGGGAATTGTGGCTACCGAAATCTACAATAAGGTTGAAAAGGAAATGATGATGGAGAAAGGCTCTTTTGCCGACTGGCTGGTGGAAGAATCAATCAACAATGGTCAGCTTTTGATTCCCCGTGGAGGCGCACCGGAAGACATTGCTTCAGCAGTGGCTTTTCTAGCGTCCGAAGATGCATCCTATATTACTTCTCAAAACCTGAGTGTGGACGGCGGCATGGACTGGTGCTGGTAGCAGACTGTTACAGGGTGCTGGTTTTAAAAATTGAATCGAAGATAACAAAAAAATATAGTCTGGAGGAAAAAATAATGGCAGAGGATAATAAAAAGATAGCCTTTACGGTTGATGCGGAGCGGTGTGTTGGATGCGGGGCCTGTGTGGATGCCTGTCCGATGAAAATCCTGGCTCTTGAGGATGGTATTTGTATCATCACCGATATCTCAAAATGCCTAGAATGCGGTACCTGTATTAAAGAGTGTCCAACAGATGCGATCACCATACCGGGCGTTAAGCTGTCTCCCAAAGAAAAGAAGGGGAAAAAAGATGATGCCTCGCCTGCAGCAAAGAAGACGGCCGGGGATACTCCGGCTTCGCAGAAGTTCACCCCGATCCTGCAGCATCTGACCGATCTAATAACTCAGGAGCTTGCGCCGGTTCAGGTCTTTGAACACGAGGGCACGGATGTCACCAGTTTGAACGAATTTGAGCTTGAAGGGGAGTCCTGCTTTTACCGGGTTTACAAAGCCGATAAACTTGAAAAAATCGGTATCTCCCGCATGAATTTTTACGGAACCATGGTTGCCGACGTTGTGTCAATCACCCCGGGCCCGGAATATGATATGCCCTATTACATTATTGACTGGGATGAATCAGATGAGCATATCTTTTTTATTTGTGACCTGATGCCCAGCGTTGACGTGGCACAAAATCTGGAACAGCTGCAAAACTATTTTTATGATCCGCTGGAAGATCTGTACAACACCTACTGTGAAGTTCCCGGAATGAAACCCAGTGTGTTCCACTGGGTCCGTGCGATCCACTCTCCTTACCTGATCACCGGGACTGTTGAAAAAACAGGAAATAATGTGGATATGATATATCAGTGTGCTGTGGACTATTTTAATGCCTGGCTGAAAATTTATAAAGAAGCCCAACCGCAGGATCCCGGATCCGATTATATGAAACGGGTTCATGAACGGCGGAAAAACATGCGCGCACTTTACCGGGAATACGATCCCGGTGTCGGAACCCTCAATAAGTTTTTGGGTGATGAGATGGCGGATACCTCTCTCGCCATTATTGAACCGTAAATTGGAAAGGACAACACCATGACCGAAACTATAGATTTTGCTGGAAAAGCAAAAACATTTATGAATGCCATCCCCATGCAGCCGGTAGAAATAGATCCGAAGCTCAGTCGGATCGAAGCTGAGGGCGGCATCATTGATCTGGAAATATTTAAGGCGGAAAAGATCGAAAAAATTGTTTTCTGCACCATTAATATGCATGAGACCGGGGTGGTGGAGTCAACGGTTATGATCTGGCCGGATGATAATCACAACCTGCCGATCCTGTGGTGCAACCTGACGATTGTGCCGGAAGTCATGAACGTACCTGTTTTTGACTTTGTGCCCATGATGGATTTTGTGGTATGGCCCGGATATGCAGAAAAATACGTTGAATGTATTAAAGACTTAAAAGATAATGCGATTGAAATCCTTGGTGATATGGTGATCGACAAAGCCGCTAATCTTCCCTCGCTATCCGTTTATACCCTTTCTCCGTATAAGCTCGTTGCCATGATCTCAGATGACGGGATAGCAAAGGTTCCCGAGGTCACGGGAGAATATATTGCAAAATATGCCGAACTGTGGCTGCAGGCTGAACCGATTGTCGGGGATGAAGATAGGGCCTATTATCTTAGAAAAAAAGCAGCCACCAGCAAGCTAATGAAAGCAAATGATCCCGGTTATCACTTTATGGTGGATGTGTTCGGAGAGGAAACCACGCATAAAGTTTTTGATCTGGTCTTTTAGGTGAGGGCAGGCAAAAGTCGGTTATTGTGATATACTTAACTAACTTGTCTTAAAGATATAATAAGGTTTTTATATAGGAGCAGCATATGTTCGGATGGGCAGGAAAAATAATGGTCGTTGATCTGACCGAAAGGGAGATCTCTTTCCTTAAAACAAAGGATTATTCAGATAAATATATCGGTGGACTGGGGGTGGGGCTGAAGCTGTACTGGGACATGGCCTCAGGAAAGGTCAATGCGTTTCACCCGGATAATCCGCTTATTTTAATGACAGGGCCTTTGGCCGGAACAAAAGCGCCTTCAGCGCCAAGGTTTCTTGTCTGCGGAAAATCACCCTGTATTTATCCAGAAACTTTTGTGAATGCCAATATGGGGGGGCACATTGCTGTTGATCTCAAAAAAGCCGGATATGACGGTATGGTTATTAAAGGCCGGGCGGACAGCCCTGTCTATTTAAGTATTGAAAATGAAAAGGTGGAAATAAAAGATGCCGGGCATTTGTGGGGCCTTGGCAATTTTAAAACACGTGAGATCCTCCAGAATGAGTACAGCGGTAAACATGGCATCCTCTCAATCGGTCCTGCGGGAGAGAACCTGACCTGTTTTGCCATCCTTTTTACGGATGAAGGCAGTACCGCATCCATGGGCTTTGGTGCGGTCATGGGCTCAAAAAATTTGAAAGCCATTACGGTTCGCGGTACAGGGAAGATAATAGCGGCCGATGATGAAAAAATAAAAACCATCAGGAGTCGGTTTAAGGCCATGATGGGAGAGGGTTATTTTCATCTCTTTAATAACCCGATTATCATTCCAGGATCTGAAGTGGTGAAGCGGGTCCACTGCAGCGGCTGTCCCCAGGGCTGCTGGCGGTCCCTGCATAGAAGTCCTGCCGGAACAGAGGATATCCGGAAATGTCAGATCGGAAACTTTTACATGATGTGGGATAAAAAACTGCATGGCAGTTTTACCGAGGCAAGTTTTGAGGCGCCCATGCTGGCCAATGATTTCGGGGTATGCGCGCTGGATATGGTCTTTCTTCTGATGTGGATGGATCAGTGCGCACAGCAGGGAATAATCACCCAAAAAGAAACCGGTCTTGATTTTTCACAGATGGGAAGCCGGGAGTTTCTGGAAGGCGTGCTGCAGAAGATCTGTAACAAGGAGGGCTTCGGAGAGATCCTTTCTCAGGGCGTTCTTCGTGCATCAGAAGCTTTTGGGGAGAAGTCGAAAAAGATAACAGCCAACATGCTGACACACAGCGGGCGGGCAATCGCATACGGGCCCAAAGTATTCAGTATGTCAGCGGCTATTTATGCCACAGAACCCAGACCTTTTATTACCGAACTTCATGAGATCTGTGAACCTCTGACCAAATGGGCTCTGTGGTATTTATCAAAAGGGGAAAAGAGCTATTTATCCACAGATGTTTTGAAAAAGATCGCAAAAGCGTTCTGGGGCAGTGAACAAGCCGTTGATTTTTCAACTGTTGACGGCAAGGCGCTTGCGGCCGTTAAGGTCCAGAACAGGCAGTTTATAAAAGAGTCTTTAAACCTGTGTGATTTTGCCTGGCCGGTTTATGACCCTGCTGACAGAGATGACCATGTGGGTGACCCGACCTTAGAGGCCCAGCTTTTTTCCGCGGTTACCGGAAAAGAGCTTGATCCCGAGGCATTTGACCTGATTGGAAACCGCCTTTTTACCCTGAACCGGATGATCCTTCTTCGGGAAGGAAGAAACGGGCGTGAAGATGATGTGCTGCCGGATTTTATGTTTTTAGAACGCGAAGAGATGATCGCAGATGTTTTTGGCATGTATAATCCGGAACTTTATCTTCCGGGGAAGGGGGAAACGGTGATTTCCCGAAAAGGAAAAGCAGTTGATAAAGATGAGTTTGAAAAGATGATGGATGAATATTATGCGCTAAGGGGCTGGGAGGTTCAGACCGGTCTGCCTGAAAAAGAGACTCTGGATAGGCTGGGGTTGAAAGATTAAAAATGCCTAAAAGAATTGAAGCGTTTTAAGATCAAAACAAAGACATTAAAAATTTAGTCCCTGTTTGTTTTATCTTTTCCATAATAAAAAGCTGACATACCTTTTTCTCGCAGAGTCCACAGAGAGAATTTTATTTTTGCTTTCAAGCGCACGATTCTGAAGGCGGGATGTCCTTAATAAACATGAGTAAATCTCTGCTTTCGCGAAGATGATCGTGTGGATATAGGTTAAGGAAACGTACAGTACGTGGGTATCTTCCCGATACTTAATGGACATTGGGTGGCCAGACATTCGGCTAATCCTCCAGACGGCTTGCGTGCACGAGGGCTTTACTCTACATTTTTGAAGTGTGCTGAAGTACTAAGGTTACCCGAGAGACTGTCGAAAAAGTACATTTCATAAGACTAGAAACAAATATAGGGTATCAAATCACAAGGCTCTGTTCAAGAACATTGATCCAGGGGCATCCTCGAATGCCGTTTTTATGACCGCATTCACGCCCCGGGTTTTTTCGACAGTCTCCGAAATAATGTTTACTCATTAATTTTATAACTTCACTTATCTTAAAGCAAATTAAACAAAATATTTTCTACTTTTTTAATAATTTGATTAAAACTAATAATAGATAAACCCTTAAAAAAAGTCACAAATATATTGTTTAAAACTCACCATTCCTCAAGCTTTTTCCAAGATTAATTTTTTTTAATTCTCCCCTTCTCTGCTCAGGTAAGAGTTTTGCTGCAGTTTAAATATTTTTTAATTTATAAATAATATCAATGGAAAAGAAAGATATGGCCGATTCCTTAAATTTCAGACTAGGAAAAATTGCAAAAAAAGTTTCTGGGAAGGGTTTTACTTTTATGGGGCCCTTTTTCCCTTCAGCGATATTTTTGATTATTAGTTTATTACTCTTTTTTGTTTTTAGAATTCTTTTATATCTGAACAATCTAAGCACTGTTGCTGATGTTGAAAACAGTTTACTTGTTTTTCCAATAGGCATCCGTATAGATGTTATCCTTTTAAGTTATCTTATTATACCGGTATTTTTGCTAATGGTTATCCTGCCTTCAAAAGCAGTCAGGATATTCAGCCCTGTTTTTTCTCTTTATTTTGCTTTATTTTCGGCTGTTTTTGTATTTATGGAAATTGCCACATTTCCCTTTATGGCGGAATTCGATACTCGGCCGGACAGGCTTTTTGTTGAGCATATTGCTCAGTTTAAGGAGGTTGCTGCCATGGTATTGAAGGGATATTTTACGGAATTGCTGATTGGGATTCCCTTAACGCTTCTTTGTACTGCTTTGGTTTACTTCTTTTACCAAAATATTTTTAAGCAGTATGTTTCTTTTTCTTTTTTAAAGAGGGCAGCACTTTTTTTAGTTGTTTGTCCTTTGCTGGTTTTAGGCGCAAGATCAAGTATTGGTCATCGCCCGGCAAACATAAGTACTGCTGCTTTTTCACAAAGCCATCTGGTAAACCAGCTGGGGCTTAATTCAACCTATTCTATGGTATATGCGTATTACCGTGCAAAAAAACATGGAATAGATCCCCGAAAGATTTACGGTAGAATGGACAAAAATAAAATGTTCGAGGAGGTGCTTGTTTCGGCCGGTATATCAAAAAGTCCTGATGCTGATATTGAAAAAAGTTTATTTCATTATCAGAAATCAAATTTTCCCAGAAAACAGCCTTTAAACCTGGTTATTATCCTGGAAGAGAGTCTTGGTGCAGAATATGTGGGTTATTTAGGAGGACTTCCGCTTACGCCAAGTATTGATAAGCTGAGCAAGGAAGGAATCTCTTTTACTAAGCTTTACTCTACCGGTACAAGGACGGTTCGGGCGATAGAGGCGCTTATCTGCGGATTTTTGCCCACACCAGGAGCAAGTATTGTAAAACTGGAGCGCTCGCAACAGGGTTTTTTTACTATTGCAGGGCTTCTTGCACAACAGGGGTATGCTACCGAATTTATCTATGGCGGAGACAGTCAGTTTGACAATATGAAGTCCTTTTTCCTGTCGAATGGTTTTCAAAAAATTCATGATCAGAAAGTTTTTAATGACCCGGTTTTTGCCGGGACCTGGGGCGTGTCCGACGAAGATCTCTTTAAACAGGCAAATGAAGTTTTTAAAGCTCATAAGGATGAGCCCTTCTTTTCTCTTGTTCTGACAACCTCAAACCATGATCCATTTGAGTTTCCGGACGGCCGAATAGAGCTTTATGAGCAGCCTAAAATGTCAAGATATAATGCTATGAAGTATGCTGATTATGCGGTGGGTAGATTTTTTGAAATGGCTAAAAAAGAGAAATATTATGAAAATACGGTTTTTTTAATTATTGCTGACCATAGCACACGTCTGCGTGGTCAGGACCTGATTCCGATTCATAAATTCAACATACCGGGTATTATTATCGGTCCGGGTATTGGGCCCGGTAAGTATGAAAAGGTTTGCAGTCAGATCGATATGCCGTCAACCCTGCTCGATTTAATTAGAATAAGCGCCACGCACCCTTTTATAGGAAAACCTCTTTTAAATATAGCAGAAGATGTCCCTGGCAGGGCTATAATGCAGTACGGGGAGGTCAATGCATTTATGCTCGGCAGCGATGTGGTTATAAACCGCCCTGAAATGGAACCGTCGCAGTTTATCTATCAGAAAGGGAGACTGGTTCAGTCAGAACTTGATCCTGAACTTGCAAAAAAAGCACTTGCACATGCTCTTTTGCCGGGATATTTGTATTATAATAGTTTATACTCTCAAGTTAAAGAAAACGGACAACGCAAAGGGGAAAAGGCTGTATCTGGTAAAAGAGAAGACAATGGAGGTGTATTATAAACTCCCAAAACATAAATCAAAACAGGCTGACAGTCGTTGAATTTCACCTTATGGTGCAAACCGTTTATGCGAAACCTTGTTTCCATCCTATGCCTCTCCACGGGGGTGTTGCTTCTTGCTGCTAAGCTTGAGGCGGTGGTAGTAGACCCATCGAGTACATCGACAGGGCTTTTTCCACAGTTCATCGTTGCCATCGTCGTATTCACGCTATTACGAGTCGGATGGCGAGCTCGGAACACCTTTGGAGAAGGACCTAGCCTGCTGTGGTTTCCTCTCCTTCTCGTAACTACTGGGTTAATGATGACGAGCTTCATCCTGATGATTTCCTGGGTAGACTACAACTTGGCTCAGCGGACCTATATTGGAGTATATAACGAACCCTATAAGGTGTGGGCGACAAGAGGACTCGTCACCGACGGATCAGATGGTTCCCCGGTTCGGGTTCGCAACTCGATCGAAAGCATCAGCTATGCGTTCGACCAAGGGGCCAAGGGCTCCGAGGTCGACATATTTTATGATCCGAGCTTAGGCGTGTTCGTCGTCTCACATAACAGGCACTACGAAAAGCCAAACGGAGTCATCCTGACTCTCGACACGCTGTTTGATACCGTCGGGAACGATGGGTATTTCTGGCTAGATTGGAAGAAGCTGCGCCATTTGGACAAAGACCAGCTTCAAGCTGCACTCGCAAGGCTGGAACAGCTCATGGGTCGTGGTGATTTGAGGGATCGTGTCTACATTGAAGGAGAGGCCCCGCTAAGTCTACTGACCATAAAGCAAGCGGGCTTTCAAACGATCTATGACTGCAAACCAACTTTTGACTCGAACATCATGGGCCCAGTGGTCATAGCTTTATTCAAGGCGGTCTACTATTTCGGAGGTTTCACGGTGATGAGTCTGAGTAGTGGTACCCGGGCGGAGCCTATCTACGGACCCAACACCCGTTGTGGGCTGAGCAACATCCCGGTGTTTCTCTACCACCTGCCCGATGACGTAGCATTTATAGATGAACTTGTTTCCTCCAAGGATGTGCGTGTTATCATTATTCGTCAGGATATCAATCGCTTTGGTTTCGTAGCCGAAAGCTCCAAGCATTAGCAAGGCTACTGGGGACGGCTAAATAATCCAGTTTTTTTATATATTATGTTAAAAGATTTTCTGCAGGAAATTTATATTGTGGATGCTTGAATTCGTAACTGAGTGGTATAATAAATTTAAATAACTATCAGTATCTTTGATAAATTTCAGAATTCAGTTAACGTGCCAAAATTTAAAATCTTATTGGTATTGATGTTACTCGTGTTTATAATAAAGACATTTCATAAAACCAACAAATGAAAAAATACATTATGGATAAAAAATTTTTCGAAAATATATACAAGAAATACAACAAAAAAGCTTTTGTCGCGCCTGATCCGCTCCAGTTTCTTTATGATTATGACAGTACTTATGACCGGGAGATCGTTGGGCTGATCGCCTCCTGTCTGGCTTATGGAAAAGTAACCCAAATCCTAAAGAGCGTTGGTACAATTCTTGAAAAGTTAACCCCTGAGCCTTCTGTTTTTCTAAAAAAAAGTTCACCTGCTAAAATAAAAAATTTGTTTCCCGATTTTAAACACAGGTTTACAACCGGCAGAGAAGTAAGCAGCCTGCTTGTAGCCGTAAGACATGTAATAAATACATACGGCTCACTTTACAGCTGTTTTTCCTTATGCGCCCGGCCCGAGGATTCTACCCAAATCCCCGCACTGACAAAATTTGTCGGCATCCTAAAAGAAAAAGCTCACGACATTGAAAGCCATCTTCTCCCCTCCCCTCAAAATGGCAGCGCCTGCAAGCGTCTTAATCTTTATTTGAGGTGGATGGTGAGAAAAGACAGGGTCGACCCCGGGGGCTGGGATGAACTTGAACAAAAAAAACTGACCATCCCGCTTGACACCCATATGTATAAAATCGGAACAGCCCTTGGTTTTACCTCCCGGAAACAGGCAGACCTTAAAACAGCCATAGAAATAACAGAGGGGTTCAAACTTTTATCCCCCGAAGATCCGGTCCGGTATGATTTCGCTCTGACCCGTTTCGGAATCAGAGATGAGCTTGACATGAAAAAATTCATTACGCAAATCAAAAAAAAGAATCTCTAGCATGAACACATCAGCGGACTGCAAAAAACCTACTAAGCCCCCCTCTGGCAAAGGACCTGCTTTTTTTAGGCTTGGAGCAGGTCCTTTGCTTTACCTTCGAAATCTAAATTCCCCATTTAAAAGAAACTCTCCCCTGTTTTTTTACTTTCATAAATCTGAAGTTGACAATGAAAATTAAATAGCGGAACATGTCTGATATATAGACATAAATACAAAAAAAACAAAACCTGTCTTGAATTTATTCAAGGATACATCTAATCAGGATACGCATATGAAAAAACGCTGCGGCTGGGTAACAGATGACCCTGTTTACCTTGAATACCACGACACGGAATGGGGAGTTCCTGTCCATGACGACAGACTGCTGTTTGAGTTCCTTATCCTTGAGGGTGCCCAGGCAGGACTGAGCTGGATCACGGTCCTTAAAAAAAGAGAGAATTACAGAAAAGCTTTTGATAATTTTGACCCGGCTAAAATAGCAAAATACAATAAGAACAAAACCAACGCCCTCCTTTTAAACCCGGGAATCATAAGAAATAGACTAAAGATAGAATCTGCCATAAAAAATGCAGGGGCAATTTTAGAAATTAAAAAAAGCTTTAAAAGCTTTGAAACGTTTATCTGGCAGTTTGTAAATCACAAACCCATATTAAATAAGTGGAAAAATGACACGGATGTGCCGACGACCTCTCCTGAAGCAGAAGAAATGAGCAGAACTCTAAAGAAAATGGGGTTTAGCTTTGTTGGACCGACAATATGCTACTCTTTTATGCAGGCAGTCGGCATGGTCAACGACCATGTAACCTCCTGCTTCCGACACAAAAAAATCAAAAAACAATAAAGGAGTTCCCTGTTAAACGCAGGAAACTCCTTTTAAATAACGCTTATCATGTTTTACTGTCTTACAACCTTTTTTGCCTGTGGACCTTTCTGGCCCTGTTCTATCTCTATAGAAACCTTTTCCCCCTCATTCAGGGTACGATAACCTTCAGTCTCAATAACACTAAAATGCACGAAAACATCTCCCTGCTCTTCTGTTTCGATGAAGCCATAGCCTTTTTTTGCGTCAAACCATTTAACGGTACCTTCAGTCATCTCTCTCTTGCTCCTTTCTTAATTGTTAAAACTGCTCGTAAGGAGGCTACTTTGACTGCTGGTTTGAAACCGAATAGCAAAAGATGCAAAAACAATTTCAAACGTAGAACAAAATAACAACCAGACTTGCATACTTAAAGTAGCAGGTAAAACAGTATACCTGTCTATATTTTTGGACTTTATATATTTTAGAAATAAAATGCAAGTTTTTTTTGTACTATTTTACTACTAAAATAGAATTTTTTTGCATTATGAATACAGGTTAAACCTTCTTGACAAAAACCATCCATAATTATAATTACATCCTATAAAATTTCATAAATATATTATTTTAATCTCGTTATATAAGTTTTTTCTTCGATAATCTTAGCAAATATCTGATAAATATGATAACTAGTTAATATTCAAAAATACAAAAATAAAAGCAAGGACCAATATGCTTAATAACAGACTCACTGCCGGGAATTTCATCATATCTTCTCTTGGAACACCCAAAAAAAACTCTCCTTTAATAAAAGAAAAAGAACTGTTTGTAAACGAAACACAAAAAATAACGCAATCTGCAGATATGGAAGAAATAAATTCCTTAATCAGACAGGGCAAAGACCTTCCTTCTTTTGAACTTGCAGGCCCCAGGAAAAAGATATTTTTTGATTCAAAAAAGGTCAATTGCGCAATAGTGACCTGCGGAGGGCTTTGTCCCGGGATAAACGACGTTATCAGGGCCATTGTTTACGAATCATATTCAAGATATAAGGTTAATAAAGTCTATGGCTTCAGGTACGGCTACCAGGGAATGGTTAAAAAAAGCAATATCCCTCCCCTTCTTTTAGACACGGACATGGTAAATGAGATTCATGAAAAAGGGGGCACCCTGCTGGGCTCATCCCGCGGACCTCAAAACAAAGATAAAATGGTTGATTATCTTCAGGAGCTTGACATCTCTATTCTTTTTGCAATTGGCGGAGACGGGACGTTGAGAGGGGCATCAGATATTGCATCAAAAATAAAAGAAAGAAAACTTGATATTTCAGTCATCGGCATCCCCAAAACCATTGATAATGACATTTCTTTTATTGAACAGACCTTTGGATTTGAAACAGCTGTTGAGGAAGCCCGTTCTGTGATTCAGTCGGCACATATCGAATCTAAAGGAGCTGAAAACGGCATTGGGCTGGTAAAACTGATGGGACGGGATTCCGGGTTTATTGCGGCCCAGGCAACACTTGCAAATGCCGATGTAAACTTTTGTCTTATTCCCGAAGTACCGTTCACCCTCACCGGCAAAAACGGCATTTTCCCTCTTTTAAAAAACCGGCTTATAAAACGCAGACATTCGGTTATTGTGGTGGCTGAAGGCGCCGGTCAGGACCTGATAGAAAAAGAGCATGAAAGCATCAAAGAAAGAAGGATAGATGCTTCAGGAAATATTCTGAACAAGGACATCGGAATTTTCTTAAAAGACAAGATCACCTTATATTTCAGAAAAAACAGATTTCCGATAACCGTAAAATACATTGATCCCAGCTACATTATCCGCAGCAAACCGGCAAACGCAAATGATTCTGTTTTCTGTCTTCAAATCGGTCAAAATGCGGTTCATGCCGGAATGGCCGGAAAAACCGATATGCTCGTCAGTTACTGGAACCACAACTACACCCACGTTCCCATAAAACTTGCCACCTCAAAAAGAAAAAAGATTGATCCGGAAGAAAGACTCTGGAAAACCGTGCTTTCAATGACTGACCAGCATTGATGTCCCTCTCGAAATTTCCAGTATCTCCGCAAACATAAAAAAAGCCCCTGCAACAATAAAAAAGTGCGGGGGCTTTTTATAATATCTAATTAGAGCATTTTCATAACGTGTAACCATTGCGCAACAAAAGGCTGAAGCGGTACAATCAAAAAGTCAAATTTCAAAGTTCAAATGCCAAAAGAATGACAAAAAAGAAAAAAAGGGTTGGCCTTGGTGTTTTTCAGTTTTATTTGATATTTTTAATTTGAACTTTGAAATTTCATTTTAATTCATTTAAATCGTTCAATCCGTTCAAACTGTTCTTGAGGCTACAATATTAAAAAAATTGCTCTAGTCAAGTCCAAACAGTCTGTTTATCATCTTAATTATCACATCTAATACTCTTTTTAACCATCCGGGGTTTTTCAATGTCTCAAGACGGGCCCTGGCATCTTCAAGTTCCTCTTCTGAAAAATCTTTCCGCACCACATTTTCTTCGACCTCAAGCTCAAGTTTTTCAATTTCAGATATTTCATCCACGGCCAAAACATCAATAAATCTCCAGCCCAGAGCCTTTGCTGATTCTATTCTTCTATGTCCGGCAATAAGAAAATTATCTCTGGTAATGACAACCGGGTTCATCAGTCCGTGCTTGCGAAGACTTTCAATCAAAGGCGTTAAATCACCCAGCTCCTTTCTTATCCGTTTTTTGATCTTTATTTCTTCAATACGTATCTGCAAGGTATTTTCCCAAAATTAAATCCTGTCGTAAAAGCAATATAGAATAAACGCCTTTGCGTGTCAATAACACACCGGCAGATAGTCCAGATTGCTGTCTTTGAAATGTTCCGGGAAAAAACAGGGGAAAGAAAAATATATTTTTAACAGCTTAAAATCAAAACCTGTAAACCATGGTGTCCTGATCAGGCAGGTTCTCATCCGCCACAACATCAGAGTCTGCATTATAACTGAAATCATCCTCGTCATAGAGCTCAGATTCCTGATTCATATTAAAGTCAGCCGCTATTTCGGTAGAATATTCATTGTCCATCCAGACATAATCTTCAGGATTTTCAATTGCTGCACATGCCAGAAAAACTATTACGATAAGTATTTGTCTCATAATCTTCTCCTTTATATACCTACTATATATTGTAGTACATTTATTAGAACATGCAATATGTTGTGCTTGTTTTTTTAATAATTTTTAAGGAAACGTTTTAATCATCTTTTGATACCCATAATAGCGCCTGTCTTTGTCATATCAGGTCAAAGGGAATGATTTTTTTTAATAAGTTGTTGCTATTTCCTATGTTAAATTGATATATATTGATAATATTTTTATTGTTTTTTCTTGTTTAATAATGTCATTAGAAATAGACAAGGATGGCAAATTAAAAAGCTCCAAATTTAAGGCGCGCAAGTCTAAAGGAATGAGGCGTACTTACTGTACGCCGCAAAGACTGAAGATGCAGCGCAACGCAGCCTCGCCCTGGCGGGATTTAAGAAGCCATATTGTTTAGGAGAAAAATATGTCCCGCGGAGACCAGCTCGGAAGACAATGGCAGATCATCCAGACCCTCCTTTCTTCAAAAAGAGGCAAATCTGCAGCAGAAATATCAGATGAACTTGAATGTAACCTGCGCACAGTCTACCGTGATCTTGAGGCCCTTCAGATCGCGGGATTTCCGATCTGCAATGAAAGAGAAGACGGAAAAAACCTATGGTCACTTCTTGATACAGTTAAACAAAGCATCCCCATTCCCTTCACCCTGACAGAACTGATGGCCCTGTATTTCAGCCGCGACCTGCTCCGGACCCTCCAGGACACACTGTTCTATGATTCTCTTGAATCTCTTTTTAAAAAAATAAAAACAACGCTTCCGCCCGATTCAGAAGAGTTTCTGAAAAATGTCCAAAAAACCCTTTATGTCAGCCAAAAGCAGTACAAAGAATACGGCAGATCAAAGGGAACCATAAACACGGTAAATGATGCGGCCATCCGAAAAAAATCAATTGAGATCGATTATTATTCAATGAGCCATAAAAAAGAGAGCACCCGCAAAGTCGACCCTTACAGAATATGGTTTTTTAACGGGACCTTCTATTTGATCGCATACTGTCATCAGCGTAAAGAAACACGGATCTTTGCCCTTGACCGCATAAAATCCGTACAAATGACAAATGAAAATTTTATTGTTCCGGACGACTTTGATCTGGAAGACTTTATGAAACCGAGCTTCGGCATATTTAAAGGAAAACCGGAAAATGTGAAAATATGGTTTGACACTGACGCAGCCGGTTATATCAACGAGAAGGTCTGGCATGAAACGCAACAAATAACAGAAAACAAAGACGGGTCCATCATCTTTGAAGCAGAAATCGCCGTAACAGAAGAAATAAAAACATGGGTGTTAAGCTGGGGATCAAAAGCCGCAGTCCTAAAACCGGAGTCATTAAAAAAAGAGATGCTGACTGAGATAAAAAAAATGGCGGGTAAATATTAAAAACCGGTTTTAATAACTTTCAAAGTATGGCATGGACCAGTAGTTTTGGATGACCCGCCCCACTTAGCTGTACCAATATTTGTGAGAGAGCATTTGCTGATTTAGCAGACTTATTAAAATAATTGCTTGCAAAAACAAGTTTGAGGAAACTATATTTATCAAACAAAAAATATTTTAAAAACTTTAAATACAGCTATTTAGCTTAAATCAACTTAAAAACACCCTTGCCGGGTAAAAATTAATCATTAAAATAATCAAGTAGATATAATGCTTATTCTTCTTTTTGCCATATTAATATATTTCTACGGCGCTTTGCCTTATGCCTACATTGCAACGTATCTTTTAAAAAAAAGAAACCTTGCTTACGAGGGCTCCGGCAATATAGGTGTTACAAACGCATTTAAAATTGGCGGTACAAGCGTGGGCATTATTACGGTGCTGGGCGAAATCTCCAAGGCAATTATTCCAATCCTTGCTTCAAGCTATTTCTTTGAGAGTAATATAAAAATAACGCTTCTTTTTATATACCTTTCATTTCTCGGGACAAGTTTTTCAATATTTTTAAAAGGCAGAGGCGGTAAAGGCAGTACCGTAACCATTTGGAGCCTGATGATTTTATCACCAAAGGCCTGTGTCATCATGTTAATTATCTGGACAACACTTGTTCTTTTCTCAAAAAATAATCCTGTGATAAAAACAATCCCTCTTTTTTTGATTCCAATTATATTCTATATCTTTGAAAAAGATATTTACTTTACTGTTTTTTGTGTTTTATTCAGTATTACAACATTTATAAACAATAGAATAAAAATGGATGACTATAAATTTTATAAAATTTTTAATAATAACCCGTTAAGCAAGAAGCATACGAATGGCACATAATTATATTTTAAAACTGAGCGACTGCAGCCCGCAATCACCCATCGGCAATAAAGCCCGTTCTCTTCTTTCTCTGGATACTCTTCATTACAAAGTTCCTGACACTTATATCTGTACTTTTGATGCCTACAAATCCTTTTTATTAAACCCTGCAGAAACAGAAAAAGTAATTCAAGAAGAATTGGCCGGCATCCTAAACAGTCAAACAACTTATGCCGTACGCTCTTCATCAAGCCTGGAAGATGGCCGCACCTATTCGTACGCAGGTCTTTTCACCACCGTTCTAAACGTGGAAGGTATAGCTTCAATATGGACTTCAGTCAAATCTGTCTGGGAAACAGCTGATTCTGAAACCGTTAGATCTTACATCCAAAAAATAGGCCGGAACAAAAAAAAATTTTCAATGACTGTCATTATTCAGGAGATGATACCGGCAGAATTCTCAGGGGTTGTATTTACACAAAATCCTTTAACAGGCAAAAACGAAACAGTCATTGAAGTCATCAAAGGAACCGGCGACAACCTCGTTCAGAATGGTTTTACTCCTTTTCGATGGAGACTGGACAAGGACGGAATCCTTGAAGAACCCGAACAGAATCTTGTTTCTAAAGAAACCATATCAATAATTTTTGAACAGACAAATAAATTATCCCGCCAGATTGATAAGCCTCTTGATCTGGAATGGTGTTTTAGTAAAGGATCTTTATTTTGGCTTCAAATGAGAGAAATAACTGCGATACAGAACACAGATGTTTACACAAACCACTTCTCAAAAGAGTTTCTTCCCGGAATAATAAAACCGTTGGTATGGTCGATCAGTGTACCGCAGATAAACAAGGCTTGGGTTAAAGTTCTGACTGAGATAATGGGAAAAAATAATCTTGATTATAAACGCTTATCAAAATCATTTTATTACCATGCCTATTTTAATACGGGAGTATTAGAAATTATTTTTAAAAAGCTTGGTTTTCCTTCAAAAATACTGGATACGCTTATAATCGGTAATACAAAATTTTCAGAAGGAATATCTTACAAGCCCACATTAAGAACACTCCGCTTTGCCCCTCGGATGATATTCTTCCTGTTGGATAAACTTAATATTTATAAAAGACTGAGCCTTTTTTTAAAAAAAATTGAAGAAGAGGTTTATGAGATCAAAAAAAATGATTTTAGCACGCTTACAGACAAACAACTTTTAGAACAAATTGAGGGGCTGTTATTAAAGACTGATCAGCTAAGTTACTATTATCTTTTAGCACCCTTTATTCTTTATTTTTCAAGTTATTTTCTCAGAAAAAGCATTGGCACAAAAAACCCAGACTTCGTTCACTTTGACGGTTCAGAAATAAACAGTCTTGAGAATTATGATCCGAATATATATATGATCAAACTAAGTAAACAATTTAAAAAACTGAATATTAACACCCAGAATACACTTAAAGAGACATCCTATGAAGACTTTTGTTCTATGAAGGGAGTTGAATCTTTTAAATCAGGTGTAAATAATTTTCTCGAACGTTTTGGTCATTTTAGCGATAGCGGTACTGACTTTTCTTTTAAACCCTGGAAAGAAACGCCAACTTTATTGCTTCACATTATTACAGATTATCAATCCAAAATCCAAAATCCGCGCAATCCGTACAATACGTTAATAAAAACGCTGCCATTTTTCAAAAGAGGAGTAATTAAAATAATCCTAAAAAAAGTTAAAAAGGCCAGAGAATACAAAGAAAAGACGAGTTATATACACACCTATAGTTACGGCATATTAAGGGATCTTTTTATTCAGCTTGGAAACAGTTATCAAAAAAAAGATTTTCTCAATAATAAAGAGGATATATTCCTCTTATATTTTGATGAAATTATGGAAATTGCAGAGAGAAAATCTTTAGGTGAAAACATCCGAGATAAGATCAAAAAAAGGAAAGAAGACATTTGTCGATATAAAAATATGAATTTGCCAAGCATTATATTTGGCGAACAGGAACCCCCGCCTGAACTTTCTAAAAATATTGATTTTAGTGGAATTGCCACATCCTGTGGATATTGCAGCGGTTATATAAAAGTAGTAAAAGGTATAAGTGAATATGATAAGATGAATCAGGGAGACATACTGGTTATTCCCTATTCGGACATTGGGCTGGCGCCATTGTTTTCTAAGGCTGGAGCTGTCATTTCTGAATCAGGCGGAATTCTTTCCCATTGTTCAATCATAGCCCGGGAGTATAAAATTCCTGCAATAACATCAGTAGAAAGAGCCTGTTCCTTGGAAGATAATACCTTTGTAATCGTTGATGGCTATAAAGGTGAAGTAAGAATAAGTGAATGTCCTGAAAAAGTTAACTAAAAAGTGGCTTATTGCAAAACAGAGAACTATCCATGCCTACAAGAATAATTATTAACGTACCAATCCTTGTTTTTTCTTTATTTTTGTCTTGCTTCATATTCTACAGTATAAGCTGGGCTGGTTTTCAGTTTCTTGACCCGGAAATACCCAATGGAGAGACAATCACCTACAGCAGTCGAAGCGATGGAAAAACCATCACGGTTAAAGAACAGATCACTCATATCAGGGACGGGCAAAACAACTTATACGAGATTGCTTCAGTATCGCCCGTACTGGACACCTATATCCGCGTGAACAGAAAAGATATGACCGTTAGCTCTGTTCAAACCATCCAAAAATATGATGCCGCAACCCTGGATTCAAAACTTATTGTAAAAAATTCGAAAGCCAATCCAGATAATGACGCTATTAAAATTCCCCACTTTGTTGCCTTAAGCCATTTGTTAAGAGGCTTCCCCTTCGAGTCAAAAGAAAAATTACAGATTAATTATTTCGGCGGCAGCGGCAGTAAAAAATTCATGCTCTGTGTCCGTAATAAACACCGCAAGACCATTCAGGTTATGGGTAAAAAGATCGAATGCTACAAACTTGAATTTGGTCTGGCCGGCTTCCTGTGGGCTGTTCTGCCTGAACTTGAATTGTGGTACAGCGTTGAGCCGCCCCACTATATGGTCAGATACAAAGGCCCGGAAGGTCCGCCAGGAACACCCAAGCGTTTTATTGAGATAATCGATTATCAAGCACCCTGAAAACATCACCGGGTGTCCCCATTCTCAGAAACGGGGATAAATAATTTTAGGGTTATAATCTTTAAATCGTAAAGGAGACCCTTATGAGTGTTTGGTATGCAGATCTAATTAAGCCCCCTTTTAATCCCCCAAACTGGGTTTTCGGTCCGGTTTGGACAATTTTATACATCATGATTGCCTGTTCAATCATTTTATACTTAAAAACACCCTCTAAACATTTGCCGACGCTCACCATCATTATTCTTTTATCCCACCTCATCTTAAATTTTATCTGGATGCCCCTCTTTTTCAGGCTAAATTCTCTGCTGCTCTCCTTGATCGATATCCTTGTTTTAGACCTGACACTCATCGTTATCATCTTTCTTTTTTGGAAAACCTCCATGGCAGCTGCTGCATTTTTAATTCCTTACTTTCTATGGATTTGTCTCGCGACCTATTTAAACGCAGGTATTTTTCTGCTGAACAGACAATAATTTTTTTGCTAACTGGTAAATAATTCAGATATTAATTTTAAAAAGAAGAATGTTATGAATAAAATACTATTGCAAATATTAATTTTTATTTTTATAGGGAATACAGCAATGGCTGAACAAAAGGATAAAGTCATTTATGATTTTACTAAAGAAAAAGACCTTGCAGAATGGCAGGGAATTAATGACACCGTTATGGGCGGCATCTCCCAAAACCGAATGAAACAGTGCGGAGAAGCACTTGTATGTTTTTCTGGAAATATCTCTCTGGAGAATTTTGGAGGGTTCTGTTCTGCAAGCTCTCTGCCGACACGGACACATGACCTCAGCGATTTTAAAGGCATTAAGATAAGGCTTAAAGGCGACGGTAAAAAATACAAGGCAACAGTGAAGAATGACGCTTCATTCAGCGGTTTTGTGTACCAGTTTGAATTTAAGACTGAAGCGGGGTAATGCAGCGACGTCATTGCCCCCTTCAATAAATTTATACCGGTCTTCAGGGGAGTTGTTCAGGATAGTACAGACAAATTGAAGAATGGTAAAATAAAGACGTTTGGTTTCCTGATAGCAGACAAGCAGGAAGGGGCTTTTCGTCTGGAAATTGATAATATCAAGGCTTATTTAAAATAGATCGAAAAACGCTGTTTGCTTCTGTATTTAAGGCTGTTTGCAGTCAACCCTTCCTCATCCGTTCCGCCTTCTGGACCGGTTATGATTGTAGAACAAAATCCGTTTTTGATAAACAAAACCGGTTCAGGGCTTTATTCTTTCCCAATCCGCAATCGGACCTTCAACGAGTTTAAAAAAAGGATGTGCATCAGGGGTGTTAATAGAATAATATTTTTTATATAACTCGGGATCCCGTATCTTCAGTTTATTCAACAGGTGCATCCATTCATATTTGATTTGACCGGTGGTCAGTTCGATTTTTCCTCGTGTACCGGGACCTTCAATTTTGGTCCGGTTAAAATGATATCTCCGGCTTTGGGCCTCAGCAAAAACACCCGTAAGATATGATCTCAAATAGCGAACAGGATCAGGCCTTTTTCTGAAACGGATTAACTGCGGATGGTGACAATATGCATTGGTTTGGCCAGATAAAACCTTTACGGCCAGCAAACCTTCACGCCAGAGAGCCACCAAACCTTTAGCGTCTAAATAGCAGGGATGCAATGACCAGAGTCTCATGTCTGTTACTCCGGGTAATGTGTTCAATTAATCGTTCAGTTTTAACTGACAGCAGTTATCATATTACAAAAAATCTATATATTTATTTGGGAAAAAATGGAAGTAACAGAAGAAATTAATACATGGGTGCTAAGCTGGAGATCGAAAACCGGCAGTCCTAAAACCGGGGTCATTTAAAAAAGAGATGCTAACAAAGATAAAAAAATGCTTGGAAAATATTAGCCTATCATCTTAAGTTTTCATACTCCGTTTGACTCTGCACCCGGGTTCAGTATATTCAAGAATCGCTTCCAATCAACCCTCGTCAACAGGTGCCAGACCGGTACGTAACAATCTGCCGGTATCATGCCCCTGCTCTTTCAGACGCATAAGAATTTTGCTGTAAAGATCATCTTCCATCTCCGGCGTTCGTGAAAGGATCCAAAGATATTTATGTCTCGGATGACCGACCACCGCCCATTGATAATCTTTGTCCAGCTGTATGATCCAGTAATTCCCGCTGAACGGCCAGAAAAACTGTACCTTGAGCTTGGCATTTGTTTTTTTATCAACCACCCAGGCTTTCCCTGAAGCTGATTTCTCCTTACCGTCAGCCGTCCGGATACGGGCTTTATTCAGTACTTTTATCTTTCCATCCTCCCGCAGCGAATAGGTCGCTGTTGTTGCAGTACAGTTCTTCTGGAAATTGTTTGGATAACGTGCGATCTCATACCAGGTTCCGATATATTTGTTTAAATCGACGGAGGGAACGACTTCCGGCGTATTTTTCATCATATCATCCTTTCCCGCACACGAAGTAAGAAGGATTAAAAGCAAAATAACTGTTTTTTTCATGGCCATACCAGTATTGATCTTAGATTAGTTCTGACAGCTAAAAACTTTCTCCGGCAATTACTGCGCAAGTTTTTCTGCAGCAGCAGAAAGTTCCTGAATCGCTTCGGCAGTAGCAAAACCCTCACCCTGCCAGCGGATAATCCCCGCTTTATCAAGCAGAAAGGCATGTCCCTTTTGCGGGTCAAGATTCAGCGCCGCCGTATATTTCTCAACATCACCATACATGGTCATCACATGCTTATGCTTAAATTCTGGAATGCCGGCCCGCATCCCGCCGTCAATAACAACTTTCATAAACTTATAGCCCGATGAGATCATGGGCACCTCATAAAACATAAATCCGTCCCGTTTACCAAAAGTCTCATAAAAAGGATTCAGCCAGGAATCCAGCTGCGGCTGACTCTCCCGCAAAAAGGCAACCCCCACAAGGGTTACCTTGCCTTTTGCGTCAACGGGCAGTGTTGCAGGCTTATTCTCAAGTGTCTTTGCACTTATCTCAGGAAAAATTTTACCAATATTTGCCTGTTTTTTATCTGTCATGACATATACCCTCTTTTTCTCCTGTTTTTTATCATTTACCTTTTGCGCATAAGCACTTCCGGCACCTGCCGTAAGCAGCAGCACTATTCCCAAAACACATATAATATAAGTAGTATCTTCTGCTTTAAAGGAATCATTTTTCATTGAAAAACTCCTAAACTATTTAATTTTTTCAGATCAAAGATATGCCTGTACCTGCGCATTAAACATAAGAGGGGCCCTATATTTCTATAGAGCCCCTCTATCATGCTAAATCATATCAATCTATTTCCGGTTAAGAATTTCGTATATTTCATCGACCTGTTTGTCGGTAATCTTCGCACCCTTTTTCTGCATCATTTTAATTATCTCTTTGGGAACACCTGAGGTATAGGGGTCCTTTGCACATGTTTTGACAATAACGTCCATCGGATGGCACTGGGTACACTCACTCTTAAACAACGGCTGCAGCCAGAAAGGCGCTTCAAGAAATTTTGCAATATTAATGACCTCCTCATCAGACATGTCCGCACCCTTTTTTTTCTGCATCTCCAGTACAATTTCCATGGCCTTTTTCTCATTATCGTGTATTTTCTGAGCCCGGGTCGCATCATGACATTTGGTGCACTTATCAGAAAATATATCCAAAAGTGTTATATATTTTTCAAATTTTGCCTTCTTATTAAGCAGTTCATGGATAACCTTGGCCTGTTCATCCGTTATGTTCGCTCCTTTTTTCTGCATCCGCTTAATGGCTTCCATTGGAACCGGTCCTTTATCACAGACCCGGATAACCCTGTCCAGGTTGTGGCATTTTGTACATTCCGTCACCAGCATTTCCCATGATGGTTTTTCAAGTACACCGGCTACATTTAAAGCTTCTTCTACTGAAATACCGGAATCCTTCTTTTGCTGCATCTTCTTCACGATCTCTGTGGGAGATTTTTCCAGTTTGTGGATATTTTGCACACGAGAGGCATCATGGCATTTGGTACACTTTTCTTTAACAAAACTTAAAAGTACCATCTCCCTGTCAGCAGCACCACTTGCCATCTCTTTGTCAGCAGCACCACAACCGCTTAAAAAGAAAACGGTAAACGAAAAAACAACGGCTATCATAAGCATGCTTTTTTTCATTTTTCCCTCCTCTTGTTTTAATTTATTTAACCTATTATATTAAACGTAATCTTAGTTTGATGAAGCATATAAGACAAAAAATTGAACGAATAAATTTATATATATTATTTTAGCTATATAACAGAATATCTAACATTATGCCAGCATGAATTTATTAAAAGAATAAGTTAATTTTAGTATATTATAATTAATTAAACCCGCTGAGACAGAATATTTTTTAATCTTTAAGCTTTTATGCTTTCCTGAAGCAGTTTTCTCCCTCTTTTATTCCACTGCTGAACGGCTTTTGACAGCCCAGCCACATCAAAAACGGCATTCCTGCCCCCCATATAATCATCAGCCAGATTAAACTAACAACCGTATTATCCATAATCTCAATCGCCCCGATCTTCTCGCCGCCAAAATAACTTAAGGGTCCGGCAACAGCCCCCAAAGACGCCGCCAGCAGATATCGCCGGTTCAGCCAGGATAAAGAGTAATGCAGCGTCGAAGCAAAAAGCGCCCACAACGCTAGAAACCATAAAGGCACGATCCAGTCCGCGTAAAAACTCCCGTTGAACCGGCAAATCCCAAATAATCCGGCCAGAGCTTCAACACACCCGCCCAACAGGGTCACGCTTAAAATAAAAATCCTGCTTCCTCCGTTTAGAAAATGAAAAATGCATAAAAAGCATAAAAGCAACAACCCCGATCGCAACCCACTGTCGTTCATATGCCGCGCTGAATGCACAGGTGAACCATCCCACCTGAAAACCGATAAAATTAATGATTTTTATAATCGTCTGCAATAAAAAGTCTTCACCAAAAAAAAGGTTTCCCGCTTACAAAACAAATCATCCCATTTCTTACTTTGATTTTATTGACATCTGGCTTCATCTACCCTGACAACGGTTAAACGGTTTACTGAGCAACAGCTGTACATCTCCGATCACCCGTTCTTCAAATGCGCCCTCACAATAGCAAAAATAAGCTTCCCACATCCGTATAAAGGTTTCACCGAAACCTAACTTTCTGACAGCCTCTATATTTCCAAAAAAATTATTACGCCAGTATTGCAGGGTTTTGACATAATGCGGACCGATTTCCTGCAGATCAAATACTGTAAAATCCGTAACCCGTTTGACACAATCTGTTATCGCACTAATAGATGGCAGCGCACCCCCCGGAAAGATATAACGCTGAATAAAATCGACCGAATCTTTGGCCGCTTCATAACGCTGATCTTTTATGGTGATGGATTGAAGCAGCATGAGACCGGTGGGTTTCAACAAATCACTGCAGATTTTAAAGAACGTATCAAAATAAGCATGCCCAACAGCTTCGATCATTTCAATAGATACCAGTTTGTCAAATTTTGCATTCAGCTTATCAGGAAGGGTGCGGTAATCAGAACTAATCAGGGTAATACGCTCTTGAAGTCCTTCGTCAACAATACGCTGCTGCGTCCAGGCATGTTGTTCTTTAGAAATTGTCGTGGTGGTGACATGACAACCATAGTGTTTAGTTGCATGAATCGCCAGGGCTCCCCAGCCGGTTCCAATTTCGAGAAGCCGGTCCTCCGGCTGAAGATTAAGTTTTCGGCAGATGACATCCAGCCGGTGTTTTTGAGCATCATAAAGAGAGCTGTCCGGCTTTGGAAAGATCGCACATGAATACATCATGGTCTCATCCAGAAAGAGCCGGTAAAAGTCGTTGCCAAGATCATAATGCGCTTCAATATTTTGACGACTCCCCTTTAAGCTGTTGCGGTTGAGCCAGTGATAAAATCTTTGAAAGATCTGACTAAATTTAGAGAAACCGCTGTCCACACCTAAAAGCAGAGATTCATTTATAGCAAATATGCGGACAAAACCGGTCAGGTCATCACACACCAGGTCCCCGCGCATGTACGCTTCCGCCACACCGATACTGCCGCCAAGAACCAGGGCGGTATAAAACCCAGGGTCATAAACAGTTATAGTTACAGATAAGGGCTGCCCCGTATCCTTTGATCCAAAAGTCAGGGTTCCCTCTTCATCTAGCAGCTGGAGTTTTCCATGTTTCAGCAGAGAAAGCTTTCCAACTACCAGACCCTTCATCCAGCGCTGAAAAAAGGTTAATTGAACCGGTTTTGTTTTTTTTACCTGTTCGTTCGGTAGAAGTATTGTTTTCATATCACAAAATATATTTGTTTCATCTAAAATTAAACAGAATCAATCAATAACTGCCGTCCCGGGAGGCGGCACATACGGCACTTTTTTAAACCATAATTTAAGCGCCTGATAATAAATCAGGCTTATCACCTGTCCGGTCATCCATGGAAATTTTAATAACAAGTGAGCCAGGTTCCATCCGTTAATGACCTGTCGCTTCAATTCAAGCTTCACATCCAGAAGTGTCTCACTTGGATCTTTTACTTCAATTTGAACAAACAGACTTTCCGAAGGTACTGTTATCTGCCAGAAATATTCTAAATCCATTTTCATAAAAGGAGATACATGAAAGCATTTTTTATTATTAAATTTCAGCAAACGGTTTTTATCAGTATTGCAAGCCTCTTTTCCCTCTTCTATGGGAAGCACATATACATGTTTTTGACCCCAGGGCGTATTACTCACTTCGCCCACAATCACATCCAGATGTATTCCGGTTTCATCAAAACAGTAATAGATACAAATGGGGTTAAAGTAGTAACCGAAATAACACAAGTGCGTTAACATCCGGATCGGCCCTTTCGGACGGCGGCCGATCTCATTTTCCACTTTGTCCCGGATCGTTTGGTCAAGCGTCAGCAATGGATCACCAAAATGGTCTGACCGTCTCAACCGGCACAGAGATGCCTTGTCCACAGACCAGAACAGACGCCCTTTAAAAACGGCATCAATTTCAGCCAAATCCAGATAAACCAAAAAAATCTTATAATTAAAATTATTTTGTGCGGGGGTCAGGCGCTTATGCGTGACCTTTCCTTCGTAAATCGAACTGTTCATACCGACAAGCCTCTCAGGTTCTGTTGATTGATTCATCAAAACGCTTAATCGCTTTCAAGGCGCTGATAACGCCGTCTTCGTGAAAGCCGTATCGCCAATAGGCTCCGCAGAAATGGGTGCGGTTGTGTCCGCTGATCTCATGGTGCCGGGACTGGGCATCAATGCCTTTCTGCAAAAAAACCGGGTGGTGATAAATAATACGCCTGATGGTCTGGCTTGGATTCAGAACACCGGGATAATTGAGGGACACACAAAAGGTCTGCTGTGCAGATAAAGACTGCAGAATATTCATATTGTAGGTCAATACGACCCGGTCAGACAGGCCCGGGGGGATATGGTAATTCCAGGCCGCCCAGCAATTTTTACGGATCGGCAATGCACTCTGATCGGTATGTAAAACTGCGGAATTCTCCTGATATGGGATTGCGGAAAGGATCTCGTGCTCATTAGAGCTGGCATCTTTAAGCAGATCCAAAGCCTGATCACTATGGCAGGCAAAGAACACATGGTCGCAGCTAACCTCCGTACCGTTAGAGAGTTTAATTGCGCAGTGGTCCTGATGACGGGTAACGGCCTGAACCGCAGTGTCCAAGTGAATATTTTGAGAAAACCCGCTGATCATTTTTTTAACGTATTCTCTGGAACCGCCGGTAATGACCCGCCATTGGGGGCGATCATTGATATTTAGCAAACCATGATTATTGAGAAATCTTAGAAATGTATTCGCCGGATAACCGAACATTTTACGAGGATCGGTCGACCAGATAGCCGCTCCCATAGGGATAAGGTAATGGTCACGAAACCGATCGCCAAAACCATATTGATTTAAAAACTCACCCAGACTAATCGACAGATCTCCTGATTCAACAAATATTTTTCCAATGCGGTTAAAACGAAAAATATCATAGAGCATTTTATAGAAAGACGGACTCAAAATATTTTTACGCTGGCCAAAAAGGCCATTCAAAGAATTGCCGCAATATTCCAGGCCTGTCTTTTCACATTTTACAGAAAAGCCCATACTGCTGGGTTGTGATTCAACTCCCAGCTCATCAAGCAGTGAAATAAAATTAGGGTAGGTCCAGTCATTAAATACAATAAATCCGGTGTCCACTGCAAAGTTTCGTCCCTCCGCTTCAACATCAACGGTATGGGTATGTCCGCCGATATAACTGTTTGCCTCAAAGACCAGAATCTCATGATCTTTGTGCAAACGATATGCAGCTGTTAGTCCCGAAATGCCGCTTCCGATAATTGCGATTTTCATACGCCACCTCTGAAAAGTTGCCGATTAAAAATCGTTAACCACAAACCTTTATATTATAAAAAGAGGCCTCACATCACATCCGGACATTAAAGCCGGGCCGGGACTCTCTTATTTTGGATTTGTTATTTTTGTCACGATACGGGTTTGCCAGCTGCTCGGCAGCGAACCCATTATCTTCATCAGCATGGCAAACACAAACGGAAAATAAATTTCTTCTTTTTGTTTTTCAAGTCCGTCAGCAATAATCTTTGCAGCACGTTCAGACTCAATAATCATCGGCATGGGAAAATCGTTCTTGTCAGTCAAGGGTGTTTTTACAAAACCGGGACAGATAATTGAAACCGGGATCTTTTCAGGAACCAGGCTGATCCGCAGGGCCTGAAGCATGTTCCTGACCGCTGCTTTAGACGCGCCGTACGCTTCGCTGCGCGGCATACCCAGATAACCGGCAAGACTGCTCATACCGACCAAATGGGGATGTTGAGAAAACCGCAATGCAGGAAGAACGGCCTCAATACCATAGACCATAGACATGACATTGATTTTCAGGATATTTTCAAAAAGAAGGCTGTCAAAATTCTTAATATCGACATATTGCGCGCTGCCGGCATTGAACAGGGCAATATCAATCCTACCAAACTCCGCAACAATCTTTTCAACCGCAAACAAATTTGCCTGCCGGTCGCACAAATCAGCCGGAACCACTAAATGCCCTTCACCGTCCAGTTCCTGTATTAAGGTCTGAAGTCTAGACTCATTGCGGGCAGTAACAGCCAAACGGGCGCCACGTCCGGCAAGCTCCATAGCCACAGCACGTCCGATACCGGTAGATGCTCCTGTGATCCAGACATTTCGTCCTTTAAAGCCGTTTTTCTTCATCTTAAATTACTTTACTAAATTTTCGTCTTAGAAAAATATTTCAGATTTTAAAAACGCCAGAATGTGTTCCAGATTCATCTAAAGAGGAGAAGGGATTTCGATCAAACGACTCAAATGCATCTCGGATTAAGGAAAAAATTCAATAAAAAATTTTCAGACAGGGTCATTCATTCAGTAATTGATTCCAGGCGACCGCACCGTCTGCCATTTCACATAATTATTTTAGGTATAACATGGATAAAATAAAAATCAAATTTAAAGCAAAATTACTTTAAATGCATAATAAACAAAACAGGTTTCCGGGGTATCTTAAAGCCCATGACAATATTAATAAAATAAGACTCTACGAATGTTCAATCCCTGATATCGTCAAGCAGTGTATCCCTCAGTTTTTTATCCACAGGCTCTTTTCCCAGCCAGATAGCAAAATAGGCTCTCGCAAAATCCGCACCCCTAATTGTGATTAAAGGTTTGGAATTCAATGTCATCTGGATCCCTTTTCCCGGAATATAGGTAAGTGCATAACGGTCTTTGGGTTTCACATCCTGATAAGCACTATGAAATTTTTCTAATCGGCTGTTCAGCTTTTTCAATAACAGATCCGTCTCATTTCTCCGCAAGACCTTATTCGCTGCCGAAACCATATCCGCAGCAGAAATACTCCGAAAATACGACAGCTCAAGCCGCTTTGGAACTTCTTCTAAAACATCTTTGACCAAAAAGTCCTCCCCCTGGTACAGAGCAACAGAATAAACCTTAAAGATCTTTTTATAGCGAAGCAAACCGACCGTTTCAAGCTTTAAACGACTGCCATCCACAATAATGCTTTCATCAAAACTTACTCCTGAAATTTCTCGTGTACCTTTCTCCGCATAGGCAGAAAAACCGATTACAGCTAAAAATCCGATTAAAACAAAATTAAATTTCAATATTTTTCTTATCGGGAATATTTTAATCGTCATTTACTCCAGAAAATCCTATGGGTTTCAATTTTCCAGCATAAGAAGCGACGTCTCAAAAAGACGTTGCAAAACAAAAAACATACAAGTAAGATGACAAAAATACGGCAATAGAAACCCGTGCAGGCAGCTAAAGATGAAACCCACAGAAGAGACTTATGATTCAGGTTTTAAAAACTACCTGACCGCCTTAGAAAATTTAAACGCTGAAAAAGTAGCGGGTCTGGAAAGTGTCATGTGCAGCGATATTCATTTCGTTGACCCGTTTAATGATGTGACCGGGCTGGAAAAAGTTCAGATGATCTTCAGACACATGTACCAAAAAATCAAAGATGCCCGTTTTATAATCCTCAATTCCGCACTGGACCTTAAGAGCCCTGATCCGGTAGGCCTGATCCGTTGGCGAATGGTAGGGAACCTAAGCTCAAATGACCTCCCCTGGCCCATCGAGGGAATGAGTGAAGTACGCTTTGCGGATGACGGCCGGGTGCGGGAACATATCGACCACTGGGATGCCAGCGCACAATTTTTTGAACGCCTGCCTATCATCAGCTGGGTGATCCGGTTTATCAAAACCCGCATTAAGCCATCTTAATCTTTTATTTTCTGAAAAGAAAGAAAGACCGTTCCAACCTTTAACCCCCAGCGCCTCACCGTTGCCAGATTAAGAAGTACATCATTGGGCTGCAGAAACATCCAGTCATCAAAATTAACTTTCCAGGTCCCATCACCCACCTTAAGATTAAAATCATATTTCCAGTTAAAGGCATTCCCGCTTAAATGACCCGCCGCATCTCCGACAGCATTGTCCGTCTTACCAACATAGCTGCCGTCATATTTCTTTCGAATCACCCATACGCGATTTTCTTTTTCCCCGTCATTATAAACAAAGTCTTCGTTCAGCGTCAGAACCTTGCCGTCCCAGGTACCAATGATATCCACAACAAACTGGCGACGCACCGTTCCGAAACGGTCTTCAAACAGACCCCAGGCGCGCGTCTTGCCCTGAAAATAATCTTCAAGCACAAGTTTTGGAGCGGCACTTTTGAAATCATTTATATTCATAGCCGTACACCCACTCGTAAACAATAGGCACAGAACAACAATAATTCGCCGCATTTTATTCCTCCCATGCTTAAAGTAATAAAGTGACACATCTTCTTGTTCCTTTTTAAAAATAGATTTAGCCAAAACCGCTTTTGCCGCAAAGATCAGCGATGCACATTAGTACCGCAATTTTAAACATCCACCCGCGAATGTTCCAAGGTTATCCGAAAATATAATTATCAACTCATCTCAAGAATAGAAACCTTCTCGAAACTGTTCACAACAACGTACTTCTGCACATCAACCCGGAACAGCGCGCAGTCCGGAGATCGAATAAAAGCCTCAATTGACGGGTGTTTTTCTATATGATGTTCACGGCAGGCAGCTTCCTGTGCATCAATAACCTCCATGGCACAACCCATAGCTGTAGCAACAACCGTATCTTTAAAATCTAAAACCGTATTGGACCGGTTATTCAGAAGAATCGATACCTTCTTGTTTTTTTTGAGATTACTGTATTTACGGGTATGTTTTGGGGTTACAAATAAAATCTGGGTAAGGTCTTCTGAAACACTAAAAGCAATAAAGTTGCAGTAAGGCTGCATGTCATCCTGGGTCGCCAGTACAGCAAAGTTCTGTGAGGCACAAAGCTTTCTAATCATCTCGTTCAGCATTCTGTGTTCACTCATTCTTACCCCCCTGTAAACAGGACCGGTTTTTCATGCTTCACACATAATTTCTCATCACACTCCAAAAAGCAGAGATGATCAAGATTACCGACCCTTCACAAATCTTTTTTTACTTATTCGGCATGGGGTTACAAAGGTTTTTTCCCGAATCTGCAACCCGACCGCAGTTAAAACAGATAAACTGAGGATCACGGGTCAGGTTCTTAATTTCTTCAAACAAATCCTTGCTGGCCAGAAGACAAATATGGCCCTCATGGTCTCCTTTACATACCAGATCTTTTTCGCTCATATTCTTTCTCCGTTAAAATGCTTATAAACAATAATCAAATATTATATAGCATAAAAGATTTCGTTTTTAAAGACCGCTTCAGACAATAGCAGCATGCTGTATTTACCCTATAATTTAACCGGACAGTTCTTTTATGAAAAACTTTTTGACCAACAGGAATACCCACGGTTTAAAACAGAGATTCAGAAGTCCCTGTATCTACCCTGTTTAAACACCAAAGACCAAACCCACTTTTATCACCATTTATTCCGGCTTAACCGCACTGAAAAAAGAGACCAGCCCATGGACATGATCAATTTTGCAGATATCTGTAAAACCGGCCTCTTTCATTAATGCCGGTAAAAGACCATTAAGATTATCCTCAAGCTCTTTCTGAATCAGGAGATAACGTGCCCCCCAGCCCATTATCCATCCCCAAAAATTTGTCGGCCGGTCCACATCCGCAGTGATCAGCCGGCCGCCCGGTTTTAATACCCGAAGCATTTCGCCAAAGGTCAATTTTTTAAGTTCATGATCAATGTGATGGGTAAACATGGAATTTACCACGATATCAAACTGATCGTCCGGAAGATCAAGTGCCTCTGAAACTCCCACCGCGAATTTTGCTTTGCTGTCTGCTGCCGCGGCTTTTAATTTTGCCCGCTTGATCATTTTTGGCGCCGCATCAATACCCATGACCCTGCCTGCAGAATCAAGCTGTCTATCAATCAGCAGGGTCAGGCTGCCGGTTCCGCAGCCCACATCTAAAACACAATCTGACGGGGAGATCTCCATATGTTTAATACTTAACTCCCGGAACAGTCTTTCCTTACCGAATGAAAGATTTTCGATGACCGGGTCATACAGCCAGGCCACATGATCCAGGTCCCGGCCCCGGGTTTTTGGATATGGATGTTGTCTCATAAAATTAACCACCAAAAAGACAAGGTGTAAACCCTACCTTTTTCATCAGGTCTACACCCTGGTCGATCGTTGAGAGTTTTCTTCCTCTCTTAGGTTTGAAAACGTAACAGCTATTTCCGTTTAAAGATCTCGTATATTTCACCGACCTGCTTGTCGGTAATATCAGCACCCTTCTGCTGCATCAGCTTAATTGTCTCTATCGGAATACCCGGTTTCGCAGGATCTTTGCCGCACATCTTGTCAATAACATCCAGAGAATGACATTTTACACACTTGCTCTTAAGCAGCGGCTGCTGCCAATAGGGGGCCTCAAGAAATCCCGCAATGTCAACGACCTGTTCATCAGAAAGGTTAGCACCTTCTTTTTTCTGCATCTCGCTCACCACAGCCTTAGCGCTTTTCCGAGTTATAACTGAAAGTTGTGTTTGAGAGAAAAGGTGGTGTATCCTTTCCGGGTGGTAACCGTCGAATTATCACCCAAGGAAAAAACCTTAAAGGAAAGGAAACACCATGAAACACGATAACGTAAT
>Ga0222626_1000088_pt1 | contig 65609 bp, 50 predicted proteins | sample AntAcemetageno91_FD_179862 | JGI IMG/M metagenome (GOLD analysis project Ga0222626, IMG submission 179862) | Saline water microbial communities from Ace Lake, Antarctica - #91 | ecosystem: Environmental > Aquatic > Non-marine Saline and Alkaline > Saline | place: Antarctica: Ace Lake | collected...
ACGGCTGAGAACAAAAAGGTAAGCGATAACGTATAAGCCCCAAAAACCAGGTCGATTTTAAGCTAATATCGACTTTAAGACCGGTGAAACTACGCGGCGCGGCTAGCTTTTTAACAGGCTTTAATAGCCGCTGAAACTGCAGAGTATTCGTCCCGCAAAAACTTTTATCCTCTTGAAAATTACAGAAAAATAAGTTAATAAAGATAGGCTACGTGTTTGACCAAATAACCAATGATGACAGTCTCGTAAAAAGTCGAGAATCTCTTGAAAACGTCATTCCGGCGAAAGCCGGAATCCAGTAAATACAATTACTTCTGGATGCCGGATCAAGTCCGGCATGACGGTTTTGGGACTTTTTACGAGGCCGTCAATGATCAATGAGGGACAAAATGCCCGCGCCAAGCTATTGGGCCGATAATTATGTTGAAAAGAAGCGTTCCGGGGAAAACGCCATCAGCTTAATTAAACCCGGTCAAAGAGTTTTTATCGGTTCGTCTTGCGGAGAGCCTCAATATCTGGTCCGAAAACTTGCGCAAGCGTCGGACACGTTTACGGACATTGAAATTGTGCGTCTCCTCAGCCTTGAAAGCACCCCGTTAACCTTGATCGCAGATAAAACAAAAGACCGGAGCGTTAATATCCGGTCATTTTATCTGGGATCCGCCAAGACAAAAAGCATTGCAAAAAACAAGCGGTTTATCACCCCCATGAATCTTTCTGCGGTGCCCCAGCTTTTTGAGACCCGGCGTCTTCCCATACATGTGGCCCTTGTTCAGGTATCTGAAGCGGATGATTTCGGATGGATGAGCCTGGGAATTTCCGTGGACATAACCATGGCTGCGGCCATGTCCGCCGACCTTGTCATCGCCCAGGTAAATTCCAGCATGCCCCGTGTGCTGGGCAGAAGCTTTATCCATGTAAACGATGTGGATGTAATTGTTGAGCATGAAGAGGACCTTCTTACCGTTGGCGAGCTTCCGGAATTAGAAGCTGCTAATGTTATCGGCCGGCTGATTGCACGGCTTGTTGATGACGGTTCCACCATCCAGATCAGCCCGGGTACAACCCCACAGGCCGTCCTTCTGGCACTTTCCGATAAAAATGATCTTGGGGTTCACACCCAGTACCTCACCACCGATATCATGCGGCTGGTTTCAATGGGGGTGATTACCAACCGGAAAAAGGGACTTAACGAAGGCAAAATCGTTGCAAGCAGTGCCATCGGCACAAAAAATCTTTATGAATATCTTGATGATAATCCGGCCATTGAGTTTCATCCTTCAGATTATGTAAATGATCCCGGCATTATTTCCCGTCACAACAAAATGGTCTGCATGAACGTGCCCATGGCCATGGATCTTACCGGTCAGGTTGCTGCAGATGCACTTTCCTACAACCATTTTTCCGGTGTAACCGGTATGCTCGACTTTATCAGAGGCGCATCGCGAGCCCGGGGGGGAAAATCTATACTCATGTTTACCTCAAGAACCATAGATTCTAAAAAAAGCAGGATTGTCCCCATGTTAAGTGATACGGCCATCGTCGTCCCAAGAGGTGATGTTCAATACGTAGTTACCGAATATGGTGCGGTAAACCTTTTCGGCAAAAGCCTGCAGGAACGGGCCATGGCCATGATCAGCATTGCTCATCCTGATTTCCGGGATGAACTTTTGTGTGAGGCCAAAAAAATGGAGCTTCTCGGTGCAGAGCGGACCCTGTCGGAATCGGCGTATGGCATATATCCTATCAAACTGGAAGAGACACGGGAGATTAATGGCACCCTGATTACCATAAGACCGGCAAAACCCGTAGATGAAAGAAGAATCCAGGAACACTTTTACAATCAGGATAAACATGACATATATTCCAGATTTTTTCAGGCCAGGACCCGGTTTGTTCGAGACGATGTGGAGAGGATGTTTCAAATCGATTACATTAAAAATTTAACCCTTCTTGCGGTTGTTGGAGAATTTGGTTTTGGAAAAGTTGTCGGCGTTGGGGAATATTTGCTGGACCCGGCCAAGAACATCGCAGAGGTTGCCTTTTCCGTGAGCAAAGACTGGCAGGGAAAAGGATTGGGAACGATTTTGGTGCAAAAACTGTGTGAAGCTGCCCGTGAAAATAAAATTTCAGGTCTTTTCGCATACACGATGCCAAGAAACCAAAGTATGATAAAACTTTTTAAAAGCTTGCCCTGTAAAGTCAGTACGGTTTATGACGGAGACGTGCTTGAATTGACCTGTATGTTTAATGAAATCCAATGATATTAAATTTATAATTTTAACTCATCTATTGACAAACAAACAATCTCAATATAAGTAACATTATTTGGCAAATTTTAATGTTAATTCTTTTCCATATGAAACATCATAACCTTATAATTTTACTAAAATAAATATTGTTTTTGTCTGTGCGTAATTTTATTTATGACACCTTTTAACAATGGCTACAAATCTACCGAAGTAGATAAATTTATAATCAAATCTATTCTAAGAAAGGAGGGGTGATTTTTTTATCTATGTTCCGAGGGTTTTGATGATACGGATCCTTTAGGACCAATTCATTAGATGTTAAACGTAATGCTCATTAATCATTAACTAACTTTTTATCGTATAAAGGAGGGAACATTGGGCTTTGAAATACACAAAGAATCTTATACCGGTGCCATAAAGGAGATTACCCTGGGTAAAGGCGACAAAGCCGTTACCGTGGGTGGCGAGGCATGCTATCCTTTTTATAGTTTTGAAGGAGACATGCCCCACAGACCGGTAGTGGCTATGGAAGTGTGGGATATGGAACCGGACGAGTGGCCGGCAGCCGCGCTCAGCCATTTTAAGGATGTTCTTTCAGATCCGGCTGCCTGGGCCAAAAAATGTGTTGATGAATTTGGTGCTGAACTGATTGTTCTCCAGTTAAAGAGCACCGATCCGAACTCTCAAGATGCCAGTGCGGATGAGGCTGCCGCAACCGTAAAAAAAGTCCTTGACGCCATTGACGTACCCTTGGTTGTCTGGGGCACTGCCAACATTGAGAAAGACGAGGAGGTGTTAAAGAAAATTGCAGAAGAAACCCATGGCGCCAATCTCGCGTTAGGGCCTGTTGAGGATAAGAACCACAAGGGAATCGGTGCTGCGGCCATGGGGTATGGACATATGGTTATTTCATCCTCGCCCATCGATATTAACCTGGCCAAGCAGGTCAATATTTTGCTTGAAAATCTGGGGGTACCGCTGGAACGAATGATTGTGGATCCCACCACCGGTGGCTTGGGGTATGGGCTGGAGTACAGCTATTCCGTAATGGAACGGCTCGGTATGGCTGCGTTGACCGCGGGGGATGACAAGCTGCAGATTCCGATGATTAACAATCTTGCCAACGAGATATGGAAATGTAAAGAAGCCAAGCAAACCGTTGACGAAGCGCCGGAGCTGGGTGATCCGGAGAGACGGGGCATCCTTATGGAAGCCGTTGGTGCCGTCATCTATCTTTTGGCGGGGTCGAATATTCTGATGATGAGGCATCCGGAGGCCGTAAGGCTGACCAAGGCTTTTATCGATTTGGCTATGAACGGGGGAAGTGCTGCTGATATTGCCGGCATAAGCAAACAGCTTGATGATGTTGATATCGATTTTGCATCTCTTGCACCGGAGCCGGATCTGACCCTTGAAGGAGAGGAACCCAAGAAAGCCGCACCCGCCAAAAAGGAAGCGCCCAAGGCCGAAAAGAAAGCGGCGCCAAAGAAAAAGGCTGCTGCCAAGAAGGCGGCGCCCAAAGAAGAGAAAGCGGTAGATAAGGCTGAAGCAGTAGCCGACACCAAAGCCGACGCAGAAGCCAAAGCCAAAGCAGAAGCAGAGGCCAAGACCAAAGCTGAGGAAGATGCCAAAGCCAAGGCTGAAGCAGAGGCCAAGGCTAAAACCGAGGCAGAGGCGAAAGCCAAAGCCGATGCAGATGCCAAAGCCAAAGCCGACACTGACGCCAAGGCCGCAGCCGAGGCTAAGGCCTTAGCCGATGCCAAGGCCAAACGCGAAGCCGAAGAAGAAGCGATTCGCGAAAAGCGCGCCAAGGAACGCGAAGAGCGGTCGGGCAAAAAAGAAACGGCTCCGGAAAAAGTTTCCATGAGCGCGGCAAAAGAGCAAAAATCCAAAGCAAATAAGATGTTGGGCCGGCTGAAGAGAATGCACAAAAAATAATAAAACGACGAGGAGGAACCTCTAATGGCAGTAGAAAAAGTAGAAAAGGCGGCGAAGCCGAAAAAATTAGCGGATCCCATAGCAGCGTCCATTGATCCCGCGACTCAGGAACTGATCGTGCGGGCTCAAGAGCTGGGGATCGATACGGTTTATGACAGAGCGGTACAGATGAAACCCTGTGCCATCGGCGTGCAAGGCACCTGCTGTAAAAATTGTTCCATGGGGCCCTGCCGTCTTCCGTTGCCAAAGGCGGGAATTGAGGGCGAGGATACCCGAAAAGGTCTTTGCGGTGCCACGGCCAATACCATTGCGGCGCGTAATTTTATCCGGATGATCGCAGGGGGCGCATCCGCCCATTCAGACCACGGCCGCGGTGTTGCCGAAGTTTTTATGGCCGCTGCGAAAAAAGAAACCGATACTTACAAGATAAAAGATATCGACAAGCTATTACTCATCGCTCCGCATCTGAATGTTGCCACCACGGTTGAAGTTGACGGCGAAGAGGTTGATCGGGACGTTGATGAAATCGCTCTTGAAGTGGCTGAAAAGGCATTAAATGAATGGGGCAAGCCCGAGGGGGAACTGTTGTACGCAAAAAGAGCGCCCCAAGCTTTGTATGAGAAATGGAAGAAGGCCGGGGTTGTTCCCAGAAATATCGATCGGGAAATTGTTGAGATCATGCACCGCACCCATATCGGTGTGGACATGGATTATAAAAATCTGATCAAACAGGGCAGCCGGGCAGCCATCGCTGACGGCTGGGGCGGCTCCATGCTGGCCACGGATCTTCAGGATGTTATTTTCGGAACGCCCTATCCCGTGCAGTCCGAGGCCAATCTCGGGGTGATGAAGGAAGATCATGTCAATCTTATCGTTCACGGTCATGAGCCGATTTTGTCCGAGATCATCGTAGCAGTGGCACAATCCCAGGAAATGATTGATTATGCCAAAACAAAAGGGGCCAAAGGAATTCAGCTCAGCGGTATCTGCTGTACGGCCAATGAACTTCTTCAGCGCCACGGCATCCCCTCTGCAACGACATTTTTGTCTCAGGAGCTTGCCGTCATCACCGGCGCCTGCGACGCTATGGTGGTGGATATCCAGTGTATTATGCAAAACCTGGCGAACGTGTGCGAATGTTTTCATACCAAGCTGATTACCACCCACCCCATTGCCAAGATGGAACAGGATAGTGTGATCCACATTGAGTTTGACGAGCATCATGCTCTGGAAGACGCCACCAAGATCGTGAAGATGGCCATCGACAATTTTGAGAACCGTAAAGCAGAGGTGATGATTCCCCAACACAAAGCTGTCCAGATTGCCGGTTTTGGTGTTGAATCCATCGAGTACCACCTAGGCGGAACCTTCCGGGGATCTTATTATACGTTAAATGACAATATCATTAACGGCCGTATCCGGGGGGTAGCCGGTGTGGTGGGCTGCAACAACGCCCGGACCCGGCACAATGAAGGCCACATCAACGTGGTAAAGGAACTCATTAAAAACGACGTTCTGGTTCTGACCACCGGGTGCAACGGGATTGCCTGCGCCATGGAAGGGTTGCTGACGCCGGAAACCGCGCAGGTATTCTGCGGACCGGGTCTGGCCGAAGTTTGTGAGGTGGTGGGTATTCCGCCGGTTCTGCACATGGGGTCCTGTGTTGACAACAGTCGCATCCTGCTGGCTGCCAGTGAAATGGTAAAGGCCGGCGGTTTAGGAAATGACATTTCTGATTTGCCCGCAGCAGGAAGCGCGCCCGAGTGGATGAGTGAAAAGGCTATCAGCATCGGTCATTATTTTGTGGTATCCGGCGTATATACGGTATTTGGCGTCACTTTGCCCACTTCCGGCGCTCCGGTGTTCCATGATTATATTTGCAAGGAACTGGAAAATATTTACGGGGGCATGTGGGATATTGAAGTGGATCCCCTTAAGCACGCTCGGTTGATGATTGCCCATATCGACAAAAAGCGCAAGGCGCTGGGCATCGACAAGGCCAGGGACAGAGTGCTCATGGATATGGCGGACCGCCAGGCACTTGAGGCGTAATACATTGCATTATTATACTGAGGTTAAAATAAATCCTCAACGAAGGAGGAAAATATGTCAAAATTAGTCGCATTTGCTGCCATTCAAGGCGGCTACAATGTCGTTTCAGAGGTTGAAGGAGAATTGAAAAAGGCTCTTGCAACCTATAATGCGGACACCAAGGTTGAGTTTCCCAACACCGGTTATTATCTGCCGGTGATCTATTCACTTCTGGGGCACAAGGTTGAAACCCTGGAAGATCTGCAAGAACCCTTGGCGTTTGCCCGCGGACTGCTGCCTGCCCAGTTAAAAAGGGTAAATCATTTGCCTTACTTAGGGCCTCTTCTGGATGCGGGTATGGCGGCGCTGTTTGCCTATGAAATCAAAGAAGGAATTCGCGCGGTGACGGACCCTGATTTTTATTACCCGTCCCAGGAAGATCCGGATGTGGAAGCCGGCAAGCTATGGCTGGGTCCGGCCGACGATATTATCTTAAGAAAAAGAGGGGTTGAATTTGTGGACGGCACCGCTCCCGGCTTTGCAGCCATTGTGGGTGCAGCCCCCAGTCCTGAAATTGCCAAGGCCATCGTCGAAGACTACCAGTTGAAAAACCTGTATATTTTCTGTGCCGCCGGTCACAACGGCACATCGGTCATCGAGCAGCTTCTGGAAGCCGGTGTTCAAGTGGGCTGGGGCACCCGGATCGTGCCTTTTGGTCCGGATATTTCATCGGCCATATTTGCGTTAGGATTTGCCAACCGGGCGGCCATGACCTTCGGTGCGGTTGAGCCCGGCGACTATAAAGCGATTCTGGCGTATAACAAAAACAGAATTTTTGCATTTGTCAACGCCCTGGGCCATGTGGGCACCCACTGGGCCTGTGCGGCGGCCGGGTGCGTGAACTGGGGATTCCCGACTTTGGCGGATAGCGATATTCCCGAGATTCTGCCCACCGGTATCTGTACCTACGAGCATGTGGTGGCCAATGTGCCCCATGATGAGATCTGCCAGAGGTCCGTGGAAGTCCGGGGGCTCAAAGTCCATGTCACGAAAATCGACATTCCCTTGTCATTCGGTCCGGCTTTTGAAGGTGAGCGGGTCAGAGGCAAGGATCTTCACGCACAATGCGGCGGTGGCAAGACCCAGTGCACCGAACTTTGTAAAGCGGCAGATATGAAAGAGATCGAAGACGGCAAGGTCGAGATTATCGGTCCTGACATCACGGATCTCAAAGAGGGCGATACCTTTCCGTTGGGTGTCTATATTCAGGTTGCCGGCCGTGAATTCCAGGATGATTTCGAACCGATCCTGGAGCGTCAGATTCATCATTTGATTAACTATATTCAGGGGATCATGCATATCGGGCAGCGGGATATCTCCTGGGTCCGTATCAGCAAGTCTGCCATGGAAAAAGGCTTTAGCTTAAAGGATCTGGGTGTGGTTCTGCATGCCAAGTTCCATCAGGATTTCGAAAATATCCTGGATAAGGTTCAGGTCACCTTGTACACCAAGCAAAAGGATGTTGATGCATTGACCAAAAGGGCCCGGGCGGATTACAAAAAAAGAGACGAGCGGGTTGAGAACATGACTGACGAAGGAGAAGAAATTTACTATTCCTGCACCCTGTGCCAGTCTTTTGCTCCCAACCATGTGTGTACGGTAAGCCCGGAACGAACCGGTCTCTGCGGTGCTTATAACTGGATGGACTGCAAAGCATCTTATGAGATCAACCCCACCGGACCGAACCAGCCCATCGAAAAGGGGGAGTGTCTGGATCCGGTATTGGGCCAGTGGAAAGGCATCAATGATTTTGTTTACAAAGCCTCTAGGGGCAATGTTACCCATTACAATTTTTACTCCATGGTTATTGATCCCATGACCACCTGCGGCTGTTGTGAATGTATTGCCGCCATGCTGCCGGGCTGTAACGGCGTTATGACGGTGGGTCGGGACTACATGGGTGAGACGCCCTGCGGCATGAAGTTCACCACCCTGGCCGGTGTTATGGGCGGCGGGGCTTCTTCGCCCGGTTTTGTCGGCCATTCCAAATACAACATTACCCAGCGGAAGTTCATCGTCGGTGACGGCGGCCTGTTGCGCATGGTCTGGATGCCAAAGGTTCTGAAAGAAGAGATCAAAGAGAGAATTGAAAAGCGAGGTGAAGAGCTCGGATGCCCCAATCTTTATGATATGATTGCCGACGAAACCGTTGGTGTCACAGAGGAAGAGATTATACCGTTCCTCGAAAAAGTAGGGCATCCGGCCCTTTCAATGGATTCGCTGATCGGATAACCGGTATTTAAGGGTTTAAGGAGCATTGAAAAATTTTGCTCCTTAAACCTGATCCGAACAAACCAAAAAATATTTGCCACACCCGCCTACCATCCGGCAGGCGGGAAGGCACAAAGGATATATTTATTTTTTACTTAGTGCCTGGGTGTCTTAGTGGCAAAACTCAAGAAGTTGACACTTAAAACTTAAAACGTGTGAATAGAATAAGGAGATAAAAATGGCATTAACCGGTATTCAGATTTTTAAACTTCTGCCGAAAACCAACTGCAAGGAGTGTGGGGTTCCCACCTGCCTTGCATTTGCCATGAATCTGGCATCGGGCAAGGCTGAGCTCGACGAATGCCCGTATGTATCTGACGAGGCAAGGGAACAGCTCGCCGAGGCTTCGGCGCCGCCCATCCGTCCCGTTGTTCTTGGGGCCGGTGTCAGAAAGACCAAAGCCGGCGGTGAGACCGTTATGTATCGTCATGAAAAGACCTTTTACAGCCCGACTCCGGTCGGCGCCCTGGTCGGTTCCGATATTGCCCAGTCCGATCTCGAAGCCAAGCTTAAGGGATGGAATGCTTTCCAGTTCGAAAGAGTCGGTTTTAATCTTAGACCCGAGCTTGTGGCCGTAAAGGATGTAAACGGCGATAAAGACGCTTTTGCAAATGTGGCCAAAACCATTGCGGCAACCTCGGAATTTAACCTAATTTTGATGTCCGAAGATGCAGGAGTGATGACGGCAGGCGTCGAAGCCTGTAAATTCAAACGGCCCCTGATCTATGCGGCAACCCAGGGGAATATCGATGAGTTTGGCGCCATAGCCAAGGATAACGGACTGCCCCTGGCGGTAAAAGCCGATTCTATTGAAGATCTGATTCCGTTGACAACCAAGTTGATGGAAATGGGGCTCAAAGATCTGGTCCTCGATTCGGGTTCCAGAGAAATCAAACAGTCCTTTGAGGACCAGGTGGCTATCCGTCGTGCAGCCCTCAAGGCAGGGAACCGGGCATTGGGGTTTCCCACCATTACATTTCCCTGTGAAATGGCTTCAAACCTGGATGTAGAAACGTTGATCGCTGCAATGTTTATCGCCAAGTACGGCGGTATTACGATTCTTTCCGATTTCATGGGGGGCAGCCTTTTCTCCCTGCTGGTTGAACGGCTGAATATTTTCACCGATCCCCAGAGACCCATGACCGTGGTAGAGGGTATCTATGAAATCGGCGATCCTGATGAAAACTCTCCGGTTATGGTCACCACCAATTTTGCCCTGACCTATTTTATCGTGTCCGGTGAAATTGAAGGGAGCAAGGTACCGTCCTGGTTGCTCATCAAAGATACAGAAGGTCTGTCCGTAATGACCGCCTGGTCTGCAGGCAAATTTGCAGGTGATGATGTGGGCATGTTTGTCAAAAAATGCGGCATTATGGATAAAGTCAAGCACACGGAACTGATTATACCCGGTTATGCCGCTGCCATTGCCGGTGATGTGGAAGAAGAACTGCCGGGCTGGACCATTACTGTGGGACCCAGAGAAGCCGGCCATCTTGCGGGATTTCTTAAAGCAAAATAATGGTTGAGAAAGCAGGATGGATAGAATATTTTCCATCCTGCTTAAACGACTGCCGTCAAATATTGTTTGCCTCTTTTTGTTTTACGATTGTCTACCCAACGCAAGAATCAGGATTTCCGTGGAGCGATTTTGGCAGAATAAAGCGGCAATATTCTTCTTGACAGGAAAGTTATTAACTTAGTAGATTTATTTAATAATTAATATTCCATTATTCCGGGTGCAAAGGAAAGACTCAGGTCTCGAACAACGCATTTAATTAATTGTAAAAACTTCAATTGATGGGGGCATGCCCCGGCAAACAGGCGGTTACCGATAAAGAAGGGAGGGTGTATGTTACTTTTAGGTGAGAGTTTAAATGTAATATCTAAAAAGATCGGCAGGGCATTCAAGGAGCGTGATCCCAAACCGATTCAGGAAGAGGCTCTTTTTCAAAAGGAAAAAGGGATGGATTATATCGACATCAATCTTGGTCCGGCCAAAAAAGACGGTCACGAGTTGATGCCCTGGTTGGTTGAGACGGTTCAGGAAGTGGTGGACGATATACCGCTGGTATTGGACACATCCAATATTGCTGCCATCGAAGCCGCGCTAAAAGTGTGCAAGCTGACTCCCATTATCAATTCCATTATGTGCAGACCTGAGCGGTATGAAAAAATGGTTCCTTTGGCTGCGGAGCACAATGCCGATTTCGTCGCTCTGATGTGGGGTCCTGAAGGTCTGCCCCGTGATGAAAATGAACGTGCGGCCCTGGCAGTTGAACTTTTATATTTTGCCAATGAAGCCGGTATTCCAAATGAAAAGATCTGGGTGGACGGTATCGTAACCCCGGTTAATATTCAGCAGCCCCAGGCCATCAGCCTGATGGAATTTAACGGGATGATCCAGGATATTGCGCCGGGCGCCAGAAGCACCTGCGGGTTGTCAAATATATCCAACGGTCCCCCCGACCATCTGCGGCCGATTTTGAATCAGACATACATGGTCATGCTTCAGAAATACGGCATGGAGTCGGTGATTGCCGATCCTTTGGATGACCAGTTGATTTCGATTGCAAAGGGACAGCGCCAGGATATCGTTGATTTGATTTACGGCGTAATGGACGGCGATCAACCGGATATGGCAAGTCTTTCAAAAGAGCTGCAGGATTACGTCAAGACAACCAATGTGATCCTCGGAAAATCCCTTTATTCGGATTCATGGCTTGAACTCAAATAAATATTTTACAAATAACTTGTAAAAAAGCCTCTCCTTTTCGGAGGGGCTTTTTTTATTGACTATTGTCCATTGAAGATTGAAAATTGTTGAGTGGATGTTGAACTTTATTGTCATTTTCGAGTGATATCTTTTCCGAACTCTCCGGGGTGTTCGTCCTGAGAGGCGAAGAACAACTAACAGGGCAAAAGCATTTGAGCCCAGTACAGGGAGAACGCTACGCTGCACCGAAATCAAATGAGTTTACCCTGAAACCGCTAAGTTCTTTTCTTGAAAAAAAACACTGAATCTGGTAATCTGCAAAATTAAAGGTTGACGACTATTAAAGGTGAATTCTCCGGTTATTCAATTTTCAATCTTCAATAAAAATTCTTCAATTATTTGGGGCGGTTGATGATACAGTCAAAAGCACTTGAGGTTAATATCGCAGACTACCATGTCGATGTCACCATCGATGAAAAATATTCAGTTCTGCAAGATGTGATGTCTAAATATTACGGCATCTTGGAAGGATTAAATACCCTTTTGAAAGAACTCTCGCATCCTTATAAAAACTGGAAGTTTATTGTGCATGAAGCAAGGGTTTATTCCCTCGATTATTTTCATCTTTTAAAAAGCCACCCAAAGGGACCTGAAGCCACAGAGCTGTTATTGGATATTTTTATACGCGCGATTGAATCAAAAAGCGATATGGACGTCAGGACAGATGCTGTGGACAATTTCCTCCTTTTTATTCAAAAAATTATAAAGGAATCCGGCTCCGACTTTAAAAACTTCAAGCCGCTGATCGATGACGCATTTCATCGTATTAGAGCATATGATGGGGATGATTTCTTTTTGTTTGTTAAAAGTTTCTATCAGATAAGGAAACTGGCGGATGCACTTTTAAATTATTCCTCTGAAATTGCAGGGAGTTGTAATGCTGTTAACCAGCTTCTCATAAAATATTATGATCGCACCTTCAGTTACTGGCTATCTGAAAAAGACCCGTGGACCTGGTTTGAACAACAGGCTGATAAAATTGATAACCGAGAAAAATTAAGGAAATTCTTTCAGTTTATCTCCCATAAACAGCTTAACGAGTATAGAAACAGCCTCGAGAAGATCGCTCAATCCAAAAACATTGAATCCCAGGATGTTCTGAAAAGTCTCATACTGCTTCCGGGTTACGATCAGTTTGTAGAATTGTACCGAAAAATTCCTCAGAGTCTTCTGGATGAAAGCGTCAAAACCGTTCGGGGATACCGGTGGAAGCTTATTTTTCTCTTCCATATCATGAATATTGTCGGACTGTCCATGATCCATGAGGAGGCATTGCGGGATATCAACAGAACATTGAGCTGGCTCATTGCTCATGAGACCAATTTGAATATCGGAAGTCTGATTCACAAAACCTTTTCCATATTAAAAACCAGCTCCGGTAGATACCCTGCAACCGCATTGAACTGTATTTTGAATATGGGGAAAGGGGTTTATAAAACGGATGACAGGGACCTTGTGGTATTTTTTATCGATTACGTAATCGATATAGGCTTTCAGTCACCCATGATCAAAGGTGTCAGAAACGACTGGCAAATAGAGTTTAATACCGCCCATATTTTAAACATAAGGACATGGCTTGAGTTGATTGAGCTGAATCCCATGTGGTCAACCCGGCTTCTTTCATACCTGATCATCCATCTTTCTGTTTGCGGGGTATTCATTAAAGATATAGACCTTTTTCCCCGGGATATTACCCGGTTATTAAACAGCGGCATCGGCCCTGTCTATAACCTGGCCAAGCAGCTTTGCAGACTTTTTCCCGTGTACTTTAACGATATCGGTGCAGAAGGAAAGCTCAGGGATATTTCTACGGAAATTGATGAAATATCAAGTCGAAGAGATCCGCTGATACATTTTTTGCGCAAGCAGAGCCATGTGGAAAGCAGCAACCGGATTATCGATCTTATGGAGGCAACCTTTAATTTTTGGGAAACAAAAGAGAAAAATTCTTTAGAGCCTTTTATTCCACCAGATATTTACCAGGAAATTAATACCCAGGGGCCATACATCGATGGGGTTCACCGGGTAATCTCACATCTTAAAGAAAAGGGGGTCTCTTTACCTGACGGACTTAGTACAATTAAAGACAATCAAATACAGCGGTTTGTTGAAGGGGTATCCGGCATATCAGAGCAAGATTCGAGGAGGGTGGAACTTGCCGTAACCTTTTACAAATTGTTGAACCAGAAGTATAACCTCGATTTTATCGAAATGGAAAATTATCTTACTCAACTCAAATCGGAAGCCTTTCCTGATTTGGGAGGGCTGCAAAAAGCTCTGGCAGAGCCTGATTTAACTAAAAAGATTTTCGGGCTCCTAGACTACCTGGAAGCGTTAAAGAAAATAGTACTTTCAGAGCAGACCTATGAAATAAAGGAGGATATTTATAAGAAAAGGCATATTACCATAGATATTCCTTCCATGTACGGCAGCTATCGCGAAATGAAATTTGACGCTCTGGGACTTACATTTCGAATAGAATCTCTAGTCAATGTTTTTTTTGAAGAACTTGTCGAAAATGTTGATCTGAGCCTGGTAACAAAAGCCACTTTTTTTCAGATTTACGACAGATTAAAGTTGTTTTTTAAAGCATTACAGCTCGACGGAATCCCATCGGTTGAGATTGAACGTCAGCTGGATATGTTGGCCCATTCACTTGAAGCCAGAGGATTCACTTTTACCCAGTACCTTGATATTTTTAAGGGGTTTGCCCAGGCGGTAAGGAATATCATCAATGATTATTTTAATAATATTCATGGAGAAAATCTTAGCCAGGTTTTGTCTCAGATATCTTTTGATCAGATTCTGCCGAAATACCTTCCACAGAGCGGTGCAATTGACCAAGAAAAGCTGAAACACAGGGTCTCGGAAATTTTTTTCCGGGAGCGAATAGCCTTTTCATTGGGACTCCAGCAATTGGATCTGTTTTTGAGCCGAACCTTAAACACCCTTTTTCAGCAATCCAACAAACTGCCCAAGGATAAACTTCAGGATCTCTTCCTTTATGATCCTGAAAAGGCGATGACGTCTATTGACAACGTTCCTAAGCGGGTTTCCGGAATTATTTATCTGGGCAATAAAGGGTTGAACCTGGTCAGGCTGAAAAATTACGGTCTGCCGGTGCCGCCGGGTTTTATTATAACAACTGAAGCATTCCGATGTAGAGAGATCATAGACAATTACTCGCCGGCAAAACATAATTTCAGGGAACAAGTGGAGAAACATATTACTGATCTTGAAAAGGAGACCGGCAAAACCTTTGGCGATCCCAAAAATCCGCTTCTTTTTTCCGTAAGAAGCGGATCGGCCATTTCACAACCCGGAATGATGGATACGTTTCTTAATGTTGGGATGAATGAAGAAATTGCAGCCGGAATAGCAGAGCGCACCGGTAATGCCTGGTTTGCCTGGGATTGTTATCGCCGGTTTTTGCAATGTTACGGCATGGCGTTTGGCCTGGAAAGGGATGATTTTGACGCGATTATCAGCGAAATGAAGCGAAGGGCGGGTATCGGATTAAAAAGAGAATTTGCCGGCATGCAGATGCGAAAAGTGGCAATGACTTATAAAAGTATGATAAAGAATTCAGGGATTGATGTTATTGAGGATCCTTTTGAACAGCTTTACGTAACCATTAAAAAAGTTTTCGGTTCCTGGGAGTCTCCCAAAGCAAGAACTTACCGTAAGATCATAGGGATATCCAATGACTGGGGCACAGCCGCTACGGTTCAAGAAATGGTTTACGGGAACGTTTCCAGGCAATCGGGCTCCGGCGTCATTTTTACTCATAATCCCAAATGGTCGGAAGACAGCTTGAGGTTGTGGGGTGATTTTAGTATCGGAAATCAGGGCGAGGATGTGGCTTCGGGTCTTGTGAGCACCCTGCCCATATCCATTATACAGCAGGATATCGAGATGAGGGAAACCGATATAACTCTTGAAACGCATTTCCCTAAAATTTATGATACGTTAAAAGCATGGGCCAATGAGTTGATTCACACGAGGGGATGGAGCCCCCAGGAAATGGAATTCACTTTTGAAGGTCCCGGTGTTGAAGATTTGTACCTGCTCCAGTGCCGGGATATGGCCATTCGAGAAAGAAAGAAAGTGTTAACGTTTGACCTCGGAGATATTACGGAGGAAAAATTATTAGGGCATGGTATCGGGGTCAGCGGCGGAGCAATGAGCGGACGGATCGTTTTTGATCTCGAAGAAATCGACTACTGGAGAGCTGAAGAACCGGAAACATTTTTAATCCTGGTAAGGAGAGATACCGTTCCTGATGACATCAGGGAAATATATGCGGCGGACGCCCTTCTTACGGCCCGAGGCGGAGTCACATCCCATGCTGCTGTTGTTGCTTACCGGCTCGGCAAAACCTGTATTGTCGGATGTGGAAACCTTATCTGCAAGGAAAAAGATAAAAGCTGTCGATTTAACGAACTTACTTTTAAATCCGGAGATTATATCAGTATTGACGGTAATGAAGGGTCGGTTTATCAAGACTTGATAAGGTTAAAAGAAACGTAACCAATTGAAGATTTGCGATTGAAAATTGACGATTAGAAAATTGACGGCTTGGTAAACGGTCGATTTTCCGACTTCCTACAAATTCATTAATCTTCAATCTTCAATTGAAAATAGTTAATCCAGAAAAAGGAGAGCATGGGCATGCAAACGGACACTGACAGCGGACTAAAACTCGGTATAAACGGGTTCGGCAGAATCGGTAAGCTTTCTCTTTGGCACCATGTGGCACGAAAATATTTTAGTGAAATTATCGTTAATATCGGACGGGAAGCCGGAACAACGTTGAAAGATATTGCCCATTATACGGAAAGAGATTCAACCTACGGGTTGCTCCGTGGGTTTTTGTATGGCCAAAAATCAGAGCCTTTAATCAGCGATCTGGATGAAACAAGCGGCGCCATGACTATTGACGGTGTCAGGGTTCGTTTTTTAAGGTCATTTAGGAATCCGGCTGAAATAAACTGGAGAGAATATGGCGTAAAACTTGTTGTGGATACAACCGGACAATTTCTTGATCCCACCGTTGCTCCTGATTATCCCAAAGGGGCTGTTCGCGGCCATCTTGAAGCAGGCGCCGAAAAAGTCATTGTTTCTGCCCCCTTTAAGATAAAAGACAAAGGAAAACCCATGCCGGACGATGCGGTGACCACGGTGATGGGCATCAATGACAGTGTCTATGACCCCAGGCGCCATAACATTATTTCCAATGCATCCTGTACCACAACCTGTCTGGCTCATATGATCAAACCCCTTATCAATACCCTGGGTCCTAAAAAGATACTTTCCGCGTCCATGGCCACCGTGCATGCCGTTACCGGATCACAGCAAGTATTGGACAGGCTTCCAAAAGCCGGGGCCGTAGATTTGAGGAAAAACAGGAGCATTATGAACAACATTATCCTCACCACCACGGGCGCGGCCAATGCGCTTAGACTTGTAATCCCGGAAATGCAAGAAATCGGATTTATTGCGGAATCTGTAAGAGTGCCAATATCCACAGGTTCTCTGATTATACTGGTGTTGAATTTACAGGAGGAGTTGTCCGGTGACCCCATAAGCCGGGAGCTGCTCAATGATATTTACGGGCAGGCGGCATCCCATGATCCTCATGGTTACCTCCACTATTCTGAAAAGCAGAATGTTTCAGGGGATATCATTGGATTGCCGAGGGCTGCTGCCGTTATTGAAGGTCATGAAACCCATACCCGTACTGCCGATCAGATGATTGACCTGGAAAAAATACCGGGATTGGAAAAAGAAATTTTAGGTTTGTTAAAAGATGTAACCATCAGAATACCCATAACACAGGCGGTAATATACGGCTGGTACGATAATGAAATGGGAAGTTATGTTAATATTCTCGGCGACAGGACGGTTTCCGTGGCTGAAAATATGTGATTTTGTACCGTCGTTTCCATCCTTAGTTTCTATCCCTGACATCTGCATGTTTTTTCATTTTCATCTTTTGCTTTATGGTATGTTATAACCAACTATTTGCATGTTTATTGAGCAAAAGGAGAATGATTTTCCCTTGACAAAAAATAGATTTACAGATACAAAGCCGCAAGTTATTTCCCCATTCATGAATGAAAGTTCATTTTAACAACGGAGATCTTATGAGTGCTTTGGATAATAATGCTAAAGAGAATGCGGAGGATGCCGGTGTCGAGAAGGGTGCAACATCGTCCCCGGAAATAAATGCAAAAGAACAGGATAATCGATCTGCGGGGCCGGTTATCCTTTTTTTTATTTTCGGACTGCTTGCAAGTCTTATTTTAGGATGGACCATCTTTCCGAAACTTCTTTACTCGCAAAAAAAACAACCTATTGACTTTAACCATGTACTGCATATGGCGGAAGTTGAAAACGGGTGTGAAAGTTGCCATTTCTTTCGTGAAGACGGCACCTATTCCGGTGTTCCGAAACTTGAACAGTGCATTGACTGCCATGAAGAAATCCAGGGACAAAGTCCGGATGAGATCAAATTCGTTGAGGAGTATGTTTCCAAAGGAAGAGAAGTTCCGTGGTTGATATACTCACGGCAGCCGGATTGTGTATTCTTTTCCCACGCCGCCCATGTCAAAGTTGCAGGAATGGACTGTGTTACCTGTCACGGCCATATCGGGGAATCGGAAAATTTGAAAATCTATGAAGAAAACCGGATTACGGGCTACAGCCGTGATATATGGGGAAAAAGCATCGGGGGTTTCAAAAAGAATACCTGGGACCGTATGAAAATGGACGATTGTGCCCAATGCCATCGTGAAAATGCCGCCAACATTGAAAGAACAGGTGTTAAAACTCCCACAAACCGGCTGATTGACCATCTTGTTGACGTGGTCTCTCCGGGCACATCAACTGCCGGAAAGGGGAGTAGTGTTCAAACGGAAAGGGGCGCCTGTTTCGTATGCCATAAATAATTTGGCAACCGATACCGGTTACCCTACTATAATATTTTTGTCAAAAAGGCATACTAATCAGTGTCCATCCGGAAATAGTAGATTTTGGTTTCCGGCAAGGCCCGAGCGAGTTTTCAACCGCCCCGAAAACATCACGGGATTTTCGACAGGCATAGTGCGCTATTTCGAGGATTGAAGACGAGCGAGAACGCCGCCGGGGGCTGAAAGATGCCATTTCTGGATGGACACTAACTGAGTTTTTGACGCTATCTAAAGAGGTAAAATAGATGAAGATTGGTAGAAGAAGTTTTCTGTCGTTTTTACTTGGTGGTGCGGCGGGCACAGCCCTTTCCCCATTGCCGTGGAAATTGATGGATGACAGCTCCATATGGACACAAATGTGGCCGTGGACTCCTGTTCCTGAAGATGGTGAAGCCAGTTATGTCAATTCTTCCTGCACCCTTTGTCCCGGCGGTTGCGGTATTTCTGTCCGTAAAATCGATGATCGGGCGGTTAAAATAGAAGGGATGAACGGGCATCCCGTAAATAACGGCGGGCTGTGCATTTTGGGACTGTCAGGCCTTCAGCTTCTATACGGCCCTACGAGAGTCAAGACCCCTTTGAAAAGAGTGGGAAAAAGAGGCCAGGGACGTTGGGAAAAAATCTCATGGAAAGATGCCGTATCACAGGTTGCGGAAACCCTTGGTGACTTAAGAGAAAAAGGTCAATCTCACACGGTCGGTTTTATTTCGGATTCGGATCGCGGAACCGTGCCCCGGTTATTTGAGAGATTTCTAGCCGTTTACGGTTCTCCCAATCTAATGCGTACCTCATCAATTATCGATTCCTATGAGCTTACCCTTTACCTGATGCAGGGGGCTCAGGCATTGCCCGGATTCGATTTTGAAAATGCTAACTTTATCTTAAGCTTTGGAAGCGGGATACTGGATGGATGGGGATCACCGGTGCGGATGTTCCGGGCCAACAGTACTTGGTGTAATACCGGCGGCAAAGTGATTCAGATCGAACCCCGTCTGTCCAACACCGCAGCAAAATCAGATAAATGGATTCCCATTAATCCGGGGACCGAAGCGGCACTTGCCTTGGGAATTGCCCATGTAATTATTAAAGAATCATTGTACGATGCCGAGTTTATTAATTATTATTCTGAGGGATTTGAGGATTGGAAGCATTTTGTGCTCGATGAATACGGTCCGGATAGCATTGCAACCCTTACGGGAATCGACAGTACAACCATCATCGCTCTTGCCCGCAGCTTTGCCCGTGCGTCCAAGCCGTTGGCAATTTGCGGCCGGGGTCAGGGAACCACACCGGGCAGTCTGAATGAATGTATGGCGGTGCACGCATTAAACGCTCTTGTGGGGAATATCAACAAAAAGGGAGGGATTTTTGCGGTTGCAGAACCTGATTATATCAACTGGCCTCCAGTTGAGATGGATGCTGCGGCAGCAGCCGGAATGCAAAAAGATCGATTGGACGGCGCCGGGGGTAAAAAGTATCCATTTTCCCGATACCTGTTGAATCGTCTCCCCCAAGCCCTCAACTCAGGAGAACCCTATCCCCTGAACGCACTTTTTGTCGCCGGTACGAACCCGTTATATCAAATGGCCGACAACAAAGCAGTGAAAAAGGCCTTTGACAAGGTACCGTTTGTGGTCAGTTTCTCTTCTTATATGGATGAAACGGCTCAAAACGCTGACCTGATCCTTCCGAACCACACTTATCTGGAACGCTACCAAGATATCCCCACGCCCGCAGGAATGCCCAAGCCGGTTATCGGCCTTTCACGGCCGGTGGTCGAGCCTTTGTATCATACCAAACATACCGGAGATGTCATCATTCTGTTGGCAAAAGCTATGGGAGGAAATATAGCGGACGCTTTTGCATGGAATAATTATGATGAGTGTCTTAAGCAAACCCTGGGGTATAAATGGCAGGTCATGGTTGAAAAAGGATTCTGGTCTTATCCTGATTTTTTTGTTCAAACCCATGAAGAATCGTTTGATACGGTTTCCGGGAAATTCGAGTTTGCTCCCAAGGAAACCGGACTCCCGCAAGAATTTAAACCGGTCGGCATTGACGGTGACAAAACGGATTATCCTCTTTTACTTATACCTTATGATTCCATTAGATTGGCCAATGGTGTCATTGGTGATCCGCCGTTTGTTATGAAAACGGTTGATGATACGGTTCTCAAAGGCACGGATGTTTTTATTGAGATTAATCCGAAAACAGCCGGGGAGCATGGTCTGCGCGAGGGCCAGCTTGCCATGTTAAGAACGCCTGTGGGCAAAGCACGGGTCAAGGTAAATCTTTTTGACGGTATCATGCCCGGGATTGTTGCCCTGCCCAGAGGACTGGGTCATACGGCATTCGACGATTATTTGGCGGGTAAGGGAATAAATTTTAATGAACTTATGGGTCCGGTTGAAGATTCTGTCTCAGGTTTGGATGCTGCCTGGGGAATCAGAGTCAAACTGGCCAAAGCCTGATTATATTGACGATTGACGATTGAAAATGTTTTGGTTCATCATGTTATCAATACGTGTCAATCCAAAGAGGATCTGATGAAACACAAGAAAGCCAAAAAGTATGGAATGGTTATAGACCTGGATAAATGTACGGGTTGCGGCAGTTGCATGGTTGCCTGCATGGCTGAAAATAACGTGCCCTTTCGGAAGGATGAATCAAATAAACTCCTTAGCATAACATGGCTGCGTGTCTATAAATTGACGAATGGAAAACCGTTTCCAAATACGGATATATGCTATCTCCCGAGGCCGTGTATGCATTGTGAAGGACAACATGAAGGGCATCCACCCTGTGTGTCCGTTTGCCCGGCCGTTGCTACGGACTACAACATTGAGACCGGAATTGTCAGCCAGATTTATACTCGCTGTTTCGGATGCCGGTATTGTATGGCTTCTTGCCCGTATCATGCCCGGTATTTTAACTGGTGGGATCCGGTCTGGCCGGATGGCATGGAAAAATACTTAAGTCCCAATGTATCCCCCCGCATGAGAGGCGTGGTTGAAAAATGCAGCTTTTGCTATCACCGATACCAGCTGGCAAAGGAAAAGGCATTCATGGAAGGAAGGCGCGAACTCAAAGAAGATGAATATCAAACCGCCTGCACCCAGGCATGCCCTGCCGGCGCCATTACATTTGGCGATCTGAATAATCCGAATCATGCGGTACACCGGATGGTCAAACCCGATCCCAAACACCATGGCCGGCCGACCAACCCCAATGCATTCCGGTTGCTGGAACGGCTGGGGACCAACCCCAAGGTCTACTATCTTTCAAGCCGGGAGTGGGTCCGGCGTGCCGGTGATAATTATCTTGAAACAGAGGCTAAACTTAAAAAGACGGTGCACCATAGTTAAAGAGTAAAAATGATATATTTAAGGAGTACATAACATATGGATTCTGCATTAATACCCAGGGGAGTTAAACGCTGTCCGTTTCCGCAATTTATTTTATTTATTGCCATAGTGGGTGCGGTGTTGTTATGGGGCGTTTATGCCATGCTGCTTTGTTGGTTCAAGGGCCTTAACCAGACCAATATGAACGATTATTACGGGTTTGCATTGTGGATCTGGGCCGACCTTGCAGTGATAGCGGTGGGCGGCGGCGCTTTTTTTACGGGGTTGCTCAGATATGTCTTTGGCAAAGATGATCTGAAGAATATCATTAATTATGCGGTTCTGATCGGTTTTATTTGCTACAGTTCGGCATTGCTGATTTTGGCAATCGACATCGGGCAGCCCTTAAGAGGATGGTTTATTTTTTGGCATGCCAATGTTCACTCCATGCTGACGGAAGTGGCATTCTGCCTTTCCTGCTATTTTGGGGTTCTGACCATCGAATATATTCCGCTTATCCTTGAAAACCGGCAGATTGACAAGGTACCGTTTTTTCATCATCTCGGCCACAACATGCATGAAATCATGGCCGTATTTGCAGCAACCGGTGCGTTTCTCTCCTTTTTTCACCAGGGATCTCTGGGCGGTGTTGCCGGTGTTTTGTACGGGCGCCCCTTTGCCTATCGGGAAGGACTTTTTATCTGGCCCTGGACCTTTTTTCTCTTTACCTGGTCGGCAGCGGCATGTGGACCGTGTTTTACCATTCTGGTTACCAAAATTACCGAAACCGTTACCCGAAAAAAGCTGGTTAAGGACAGCGCTGTAGAACTTCTGGCCAAAATTTCCGGGTGGATGATTCTGACTTACATTATTGCCAAGAGCGTGGATACCTGGTACTGGGCTACGGTTACCGCGCCATCCCAGGGATTTAGTCTTGGGTTTTTCTATTCCAATAACTCCTTTTACGGGATCTGGATTTTAATTTTGGAAATCGCGATTTGCGGTTTTGTTCCGGCATTTATTTTAATTACCAAAAAAGGGCGTAAAAATTCTACGGCCCTCTGGATTGCCGTTATCCTGGCAGTTACCGGGGTTTGCCTCAATCGCTGGGTAATGGTATTGCAGATTATGGCCGTACCGGTTCTGACATTTGAAAACTGGGTTCTGTATTTTCCGAGCTGGCAGGAAATCGCAACAACCATACTTCCCGTGGCATACGGTATTATCCTCATCGCAATTTCATACCGATATCTACCGGTATTTCCCAATGAGCCGGAACTGAATCCCATGGAAACGTTGCCGGCCGAAGAAGCTGAACAAGAGGAAGCGGTTGAACCGTCAGGTGATTTAGAACAGGAATTAAAGCCGGCTGAAGCTTAAAGAGGCTAGGAGGAATAGTTATGTTTCCATTTAATTTTGAATGGATTTGGGATATGGGCCATGTAGTTTTCATGGGTGGCCTCTGGTACGCGCTTACCATTTTAGGCATCGGCATGACCTACTGTATTATCAAGTCCGTCATCGACACATGCAGAGGGAATGACGAACATCACCATTAAAATGCAAAAAATTTTCAACGCAAAAAGCGCTTGCCTCATCATGAAATCGGGGAAGCGCTTTTGTGTTTGTGCGGGGGGTATATGGATAAGATAGTCATTCAAGGGGGACGTGTTCTAAAAGGAGAGGTCAAGATAAGCGGTGCGAAAAATGCCGCCCTTCCAATTCTTATCTCTTCGCTTCTTACGGATGGATGGAATACGTATTCCAACGTTCCGGATCTGAAAGACATACAAAGCACAAAACTTTTGCTTTCGAGTCTTGGGGCCAGCATAGAATCAGACGGAGATTGTATTAAAATAAACGGCGGCGGCATGTGTAATCACGAGGCGTCCTATGATCTGGTCAGGAAAATGCGGGCTTCTATTCTGGTTCTGGGCCCGCTTTTGGCAAGGCTTAAAAAGGCCAGGGTGTCTCTGCCGGGAGGATGTGCCATCGGCGCCCGTCCCATCAATTTGCATCTAAAAGGGCTTGCCCGGCTTGGCGCTGTGATTGAATTAAAACACGGATACGTGGAAGCTTCCGCCGACCATCTTAAGGGGAACGATATTTATCTGGACATTTCCACCGTAACCGGTACGGAAAATCTTATGATGGCGGCCGTTCTGGCCAAAGGGGTTACCGTACTGAGAAATGCGGCCCGTGAACCCGAGGTGGTTGCACTTGCCGACACTTTGATAAAAATGGGTGCAAATATAACGGGAGCCGGCACCTCGGCCATTACCATAGAAGGGGTTTCTTCCCTGAAACCGGTATCCGTTTCCATAATACCCGACCGAATAGAAGCCGGCACGTTTATGGTTTCGGCAGCCTTGACCCAAGGAGATGTCACTCTTTTAAATTGCGAACCCGACCATCTTGAAGCGGTTATGCACAAGCTGAGACTTAGCGGCGCCCAAGTCACCGTCGAGGATAAAAGTATACGGGTTCAAGGACCAGATGAAATTGCAAGTATTGATGTAAAAACCTTGCCGTATCCGGGATTTCCCACCGACATGCAGGCCCAGTTTATGGTGCTGATGTCGGTTGCAAAGGGATTTAGTATTATTTCCGAAACCATTTTTGAAAACCGTTTTATCCATGTCAGCGAACTCAAACGCATGGGGGCCGATATTAAAATATCGGGGGATACCGCAATGATCACCGGAGTGCCGTCGCTCTCGGGTGCGCCGGTGATGGCATCGGATTTGAGAGCCAGCGCGTCACTGATTCTGGCCGGTCTATCTGCTGTGGGCACCACTGAAATTAATCGCGTATACCACCTGGATCGCGGATATGAAACCATCGAGAAAAAATTTGCACAACTTGGCGCCGCTATTAAGCGGGTAAAAGTATAAATCTGAAGAGAGAGGAAATTATGCGACCTTTATGCCTGATAATTCGTGATGGGTGGGGGTATAGTGAAAAAAAAGAAGGCAACGCCGTTATCGCGGCAAACACCCCGAATATAGACGGATATAAAAGCAAGTATCCGTGGACCCTTCTGGAGTGTGCGGGTGAGCCTGTGGGACTTCCGGACGGCTATCAGGGGTCATCCGAAGTGGGCCATCTCAACATGGGGGCCGGTCGGATCGTGATCCAGGAACTCAAACGCATTGACGACGGTTTGCGCACCGGTGAACTTTTTGAAGTCGCAAACTGGAAACAGCTCATTGCAAATTGGTTGGAACACAAGAGCCGTCTTCACCTTTTGGGTTTGCTGCAGGACGAGGGGGTACATGCCCATCAGGAACATCTTTTCAAAATTATGCGCCGGGCGCGGAAAGAATATCCCGAGGGTCCGATCATCATTCATCCTTTTTTAGACGGGCGTGACACCCCGCCCCGCAGTTGCTTGGAATACCTGGCAACGCTTAAAACCGTGATGCAGGAAGTGGGCGGCTGCACCATTGGTACGGTCATGGGCCGGTACTACGGCATGGACCGGTCCAAGAACTGGAAGCTAACCGATATGGCCTATCATTGTATTGTTGCCTGCGAAGGTCGCAGATTCACCGACCCAGAAACCGCGGTTAGAGAGTCGTATCATCAGGACAAAACTCCGGACGGCGTTGAGATGTTCGACGAATATATTCCGTGCTATGTGATCGAAGGCTATGACGGTATCCGGGACGACGATTGTGTTCTTCACACGAATTACCGCCAGGATCGTGCCATCCAGCTCTCCATGGCATTTATGGATCCAAATTATCCGGGCAAACTCAAGACAAAGCCGAAGGTGACTTATGTGGGGTTGACCCGGTATTGGGACGAGTTTACGGAATATATGCTGGGGGCCATGGACAAAGGCGGCGGTATGGAGAACCTGCTCGGCGAGGTCATTTCCAATGCCGGCATACGTCAACTGCGCATTGCCGAGACGCAGAAGTTCCGGCACGTAACCAGTTTTTTTAACGGTAAAACCACAACGCCATACCGGAACGAGGACCAGGTTGAAGTTCCGAGCCGCTTTGACGCGGCTACCTTTGCCAGCCATCCGGAGATGGAGGCGTACAACGTGACCGAAGAACTTCTGGGTCGTCTCCGGAATACTGCTTACGGGTTCATTGTGGTAAACTACGCGAACGGTGACATGGTTGGCCATACCGGGGATATGAACGCGGCCATCAAAGCCATCCAAGTCGTGGACCAATGCGTGGGTAAACTTGTCGAGCATCTGCTCGAACTTGATGCACATATTCTTATTACCGCCGACCACGGGAACTCCGAGGAAATGATCGATCATCAGACCGGCGTGACCAAGACCAGTCATACTCTCAATCCCGTCGAGTTGATCTACGTGGCCGGGGATTCACCGGGCAGGCGACTTCTGGATCGCGGCAAGCTGTCGGATATCGCGCCCACGGTTCTGTATTTGCTGGGGCTGGAAATACCCGTGGAAATGACCGCCCAAAACCTGATCCTAACCCCTGATGACCGCCGGTGAATTTTTTTCATTGAAAGTTTGGTTCTCTGGGCCAAGCCTGTCCCGAATTGCGGGAGTCAGAGATAGATGGTTCTGCTTTGGATTTTTGTGTTTAAAATTACAATTTCCAAGCACCAAATTACAAATAAATTCCAATTCCAAAATTCAAAATACAGACCTCGTCATTCAGCTTGGAAAGATAATCGTGACTCCTTAATTTTCGGGGGATTGCATGAAAATTGGACACTGGCCCTCAGGTTTCAGGTGTCGGGTGTCAGGTGTCAGTAGTGAAAAAGCGAGAGCCAGCCTGAAACCTGACACCTGAAACCTATGCTTTGAGAAGGCTTCACCACGCCCGATAATGTCCAAAAAAAAGACCTATTTTTCTATCATGTTACGAGATCTGAAATAACAAACAGTTTTGATCTACATCCGTAGTAATATGGTTCTCCACTTTTAAACCCATTATTTTTAACCAGTGAAACTTTTTACTATTTCACCGGGGCAGCATTTCATTTCTCCATCATTCCATAAGGAGAGACAAATTTGCCTCCATTTAAAAGCACATGATGTCAATAATTTCTAAAACTCCCAAGACGAGGGTTTACTTCCGTCCGATTATTCCTCTGCTGATTTCCATGATCTCAGGCATTACTGCGGGTTCCCGATTTTCGGGTTATGATGCTTGTGCTTATTATGTGGCCTTGATTTGTGCAGGCTGGGTTCTTTATTGCCTATACAAAAACAGGGGTGTTATTTTTACTCCTATAGTCCTTTTTTTTGCCCTGGGATACCTTTCCATACACCCCTGGGTGGCTCCGAAATTTCCTCCCCACCACATTATCCATTTTGAGGATGCTGGTTCATGGAAAATTACCGGTGTTATTGACACACCGGTTGCAACATATTCCAATCGGCAAAAATTCATTCTGCGTACCGAGACGCTTGAGCGGAATACTAAAACCTTTCCTGTGTGCGGAAAGATTCGATTAACCGTTTCGGGGAAGGGTCCAGATCTCTTAATGGGGGACCGGATTGTTTTTTTCGGAAAGGTAAAATCCATCAGAAATTTCAATAATCCCGGAGGATTTGATTATAAAAGATATATGGCGTTTCGAAAAGTTTATGGAACTGCCTATGTCTCGGCGCAAAAGCTTACCCTGCTCAAAAGAAATATAGAGACAGGGATCGTCATGATTATTGCAAACACGCGCAGAAAAATTTCTGATCTCATCGATAAAACCGGTCAGGGAACCGAGCAGGGGGTATTAAAAGCACTCATCGTGGGAGACAGAAATTCAATTTCTAACGATTTAAGACAAGCATTTAACCGCGCAGGGATCGGTCATCTTCTGGCTATTTCAGGACTTCATATCGGTATTGTGGCCACCGGTGCATTTTTAATTTTCAAGGTTCTGCTTTCTCATATTAAATTTTTGTTATGGCATGCATGGACGAAAAAAGGGGCGGTACTCTTATCCGTTATTCCCATATTTATATACGGGCTGCTCTCAGGGATGTCGCCTTCCACCCAGAGAGCGGTCATCATGGTAACCGTGTTTTTGGCGGCATTTTTATTTGAAAGAGAACATGACCCCATGAATACCCTTGCCGTAGCGGCACTGCTGATCCTTGTTGTTCATCCGCCGTCGCTTTTTTCAATTTCATTCCAGCTTTCCTTTACCGCGGTTCTTGCAATACTATACGGCCTGTCTCGAGTGCAAATCCCCTGGCGGTCTGATTCAAGGGGGATTAAAACACCAAAACATGTTAGAGTTGCAACAAAACTGTTTTATTTTTTTATGGTTTCTTTCTTTGCGATCCTCGGCACCCTGCCGCTTACCATGTTTTACTTTAACCAGATTTCCCTGGTGGGACTTTTTGCAAACTTTATTTTTGTCCCTTTGATCGGTTTTGTGGTGGTTCCCCTGGGGCTAATCGCCGTGTTTTTATATCCCCTGACCGGTTCAGTGGCGTTAGGCTGCCTAAAGGCAGCTGCTGTTGTTTTGAAACACACCATAAGTATGGCTCATTTTTTTTCGGACCTGCCGTTTGCGGCGGTAAAAACCGTAACCCCGAGTTATTTGGAGATATGTTGCTTTTATATCCTGTTTTGGGCGGTTTTTAACCTAAAATATGGTTCATCAAACACTCAGACAGGACAAGATAACCTGCCGGGCCGGGAAGACAAGGCGCCGGGCAAAAGTCTTATACAAAAACTCTCGGCAATCGTGGTCCTGCTGGTAATTTTGGCGTTGAGCGCCGATGCCTGCTACTGGCTCTATAACCGGTTTTGGCATGATGATCTCAGAGTGACAATGATAGACGTGGGACATGGCAATGCCGCCCTTATGGAATTGCCCGAAGGATACAACATTCTCATAGATGGTGGGGGATTTTCCGATAACAGCATTTTTGATACAGGGGCAAGGATTGTTGCCCCGTTTTTATGGCAAAAAAAAATCAAAACAGTTGATACGCTGGTTCTTTCCCATCCCAACAGCGATCACTTAAACGGGCTCATATATATTGCCGAACACTTTAATGTAAAAAACGTATGGACAAATAATGAAGCAACAGACACGTTCGCATATCAAAAATTCATGGAAACCATTAAAAAAAACAAAATTCATATGCCCGAATACAAGAAAATCGCCGGCATCCACCACATTAATGGCGTATGTATCGATATATTGTATCCTCAGGAGGATTTCATTGAGAGAAGAATAAAGGAATCATGGCGTGATTTAAACAACAATTCTCTGGTCCTGAAAGCGTCGTTCGGAGCGAAATCTTTCCTGTTTCCCGGGGATATCGAGATGCGGGCGGAATATGAATTGGCGGCTATTGCCGGGGACAAGCTCAAAAGCACCGTGCTTTTGGTGCCGCACCACGGCAGCAAAACATCGAGTACGGAGCGGTTCATAGAAAAGGTAAACCCTGAAGTCATCATTATTTCATGCGGATGGAAAAGCAGATTTGGATTTCCACACCCGTCGGTTTTAAAAAGGTATACGGACAAAGGGTGCCGCATATTGGGCACCGCCCGCAACGGCGCCGTATCCATGTCCACGGACGGTCAAACCCTTACAATTAAACCCACTATCACGGGAATATAACGTTTTCAAAATATTCATAGCACTCACTTAAACCATAAACCGTGGGACCGTCGTAACATCACCTTGCATTTTCAAACCCATGGTTTTATCTATTACAGCAAGTTGTTACTGTGGCTTGACCCCATTCATTTCAAAGGAATATTAACCTGAGTTGAGCGATTTTTTGCGAAGAGATGTGCTGAGATCTTGATGCATAAGGGTTCGCGAAAACCGCAGGCATACCCGCGGATATGTCGAGGATTTTCGCGGATCCTTGATGTGCAAGAGATCGGTGCAGATCGAGTAAAAAACGCTCAATTCAGGATTAAATAACGGGTGTAAATGCTTAATCTTTCAATAGCTTTGATGCAACGTCATAGATGTTGGCAAAAGCATGACTTGACTGGTCCAGCCTGATTAGAGGGCTCATATCGGAAACCATCGCAAAGATCTGCCTATCATAAGATACGCTGCCCAAATCTGTGGATTGAATCATTAAATACTTCTCAGAAACAATCTGAACAATACGACCTGCGTTTTTTTCTTTGTTACTCCTGACCATATTAGTAATTACTACCGGCCGGATTTCTCCAATCCCTTTTTCAAGAGGCTCTGCTGCATCTTTTCCACCCGACTCCTGAATGAACTGTAAAAGCTCTTTGACTGTTCGGATTTTGAACTCATTATTTGGATCCATGGCAATTTTAACAAGGGGTTGGAGAGATGGGCTTTTGCTGCAAAGCCGGCTCAACCTTCGGTAAACCGCATTTCGAACAAAGATATATGCATTCTGAATGGATGTAGGCTCCGGAGTGAGGACAATAATTTTTTCATGGGCAGCAAGAAAGAAATCCAGAACATTAAAAGAAGTCCCGGCGCCAAGATCAATCACCACGTAGTCGGCATCCAGCCTGGAAAAATGATTTATAAGTTTTACCTTTTGGCTAAAATGGGGATTTGCTAAAGAAAGAACTTCACTGGAACCACTGATGAGGCGAAGGTTTTTCGCCTCAGTATCGATACAAATATCTTCTAATGACTTAAATTTCCTGGTAATAAAATCGTTTAGCGTCCGAGGCGGGTTTTTGATTCCCATAAGGGTATGAAGATTGGCTCCCCCCAGGTCGACATCTATAAGAACAGTCCGCTTTCCCATCCGAGCCAACCAAAAGGCCAGCATCGTACTTAAGACACTCTTTCCAACTCCACCCTTTCCTCCGCCTATAGCCCATATTATTGGGGCTGATTCCATTTCAGTGTCCTGTTCTTCTCTCATTTGATCCCTTATCATTCCAGAAATTAAGAGCTATTGGGTGCATTACCAGTTTGTTAATAGCTTTCCAAGACTTTTTGGTTTCAGGTGTCAGTGTTCAGGTCTGGCGATTCCTGACACCTGACACCCGATGGCGAGGTTTTCGCTCAATAATAAATAAATTAATGCGTGAGAACCATTTTAACAAATCGGTAATGCTCCCGAGCTATTTTTCCATGAGTGAGTCCCATAAGCTCCAGATCAGATTTTGCTCACCCGCCGATCCATAGTGATACTCTTCCAACACCCTTCGATCTATATCAGTCATCTCATTGAATTGCACGCCCACTACCGCCGTATTTTTTCCTTCAAAATAAACTTCCTTGCTCCAAACGATAGTACCCAAAATAGAAAGTCTTACCGATACTGTCGGCAAACTAATCTTGAGCTTAACATGTTTCCCGGTCAGGTTATCGGCATGACCGGTTTGATATTTTGTACCCAAAACAACCCGGGCCCCTCCTAAAGAAATATCTTCTGTAAACCCGACCAAATCCAAAGGGACTTTGCCGGTTTCATTTTGAAAAATTTTAAGATTTACCTGTGTCGGAAGCGTCTGCCTTGCTGTTTTGCGAACTGTTCTTGTAACTTTTTTTTCAACAAATTCCGAACGGCTTTTATGCAGATTCCCAACGAGAAGTTTTACATTAGGATTTTTTCTGCAAATATTTATCAGGTTTGATTTGGAGATTTTCGCTAATTCAACACGAGTGATTGTTTTGATATCAGATTGGGATACGTTTTCCTCCTCAAACGGATAAATTTCACCAAAAAAATCGTTTTCGATCAAGTTTCTGGTTGATTTCTTCCGGATCCTTCCCCCCGTCTCCAAACGATGGTACTCCGTTTCTTCCAAAGCTCCGGACACCACAAAATAGAAGGTGTTTTCTTCATCACCAAATTTTTTCACCCTGCCACCGGCAGGAAAATTTTCGAGCATCAACTTAGTAATAAAAGCCATCATTTCAGGATATGTCATCCCGGTGAAAAAACGCTGCACCGCCCTGTCTATGTGCCTCGCTTGATGAAGGGCTGAATAGAAGGCTTGTCCCACTTGTTGGGACGGTTTAAAGATTTGCCATTCAAGGAGCTTGGATACAATCGCCTGCAACGTCATACCTGACTCAATAAAAAGTTTGGCGGCTGTCCCATATGTGTCGGCGGCGGCGTTTGGCGAGTTTTCTTTTTTCAAAAGGTCGCCATAGATTCTATGAAGTCCCGGATCGTTTGGAAAAGCCTTGAGCAGGTCTTCAAATTTTGTGACGGAATCAATCGTAACAGAACCATCTATAATGCGGTTAAGCAAGCTGTTCCGTTTGTGAATCCGATCGTTCATTATTCACCTCCCAATTAAGGGGTTCTTTGACATTTCATGATTTTTCCGGTGTGTTTTTGTACCGCATATATACTATCCTAAGTATCTGATCTTGGGCAAGTTTAAATTGAATAAGAACTCTGCTTTCCATTTACTTCCGCCAATGTCCCTATTTTGGGATCGTCCTGTTGAACCGGTTCACTCTTATAAAGAAGCCGGTCCTTCGTAACTTCGAATCTAAGATCGCCGTAATTTTCTATAAAGGCATCTATACGGGACTTGACAGTTTGGAGGGAGTTTTGGCAGGTTGCATGACTTTCAGGATAAATGGCATAGTTTTTAGCGGCCATAATAAATGAAGCGATTACCGCCTCAACAGCTTGAAGTTCTTGAGCCGTTTGCCCTTGATCATGAAAATGGATTCCATTTTTTGTGGATTGTTCAGGCATACCCTGCTATTTGATAGATAAGCTAATGGTTCATATAGCTTTAACCAAATATATATTAGAGCTGTCAATACGCCGAAAGTATGATTTATTTCGTATTTTTTGGGAATAGATTTCTAATACTTTAGCATTAGATGAGGGAGGGGGTAATAGAAAATTTCTAATACTTTTTTAATGGCTTGGTATTAGATTATCTAATAGTATAATACTGCTGGGAGGGGCCTGTTAAGAGTTGAAAGGGATCCACTTTAGGTTATCTCATTCCGATATTCGTATCTGCCTATTTTCTGGGGTCAAGGTTTGATGAACTCGTAAAAAATCAAAATTGAGACGGCAAAGTAAAAAGTTCAAGTTGCCCCGAATAAATCTATCGGGATAAAAAGGCGTCGCGAATTTCGTGGAATGAGGCGTACCGATGTACGCCGCAGTGAACACAAAATCAAGCGCAATACAGAAATTGGATTTTTTACGAAGCCGTCACGGTTTTATTTCAATTGGAGTTCCCACATCCACTGCAAGCCAAATTTCGTCCATTGCGTGGTTTGATACTGCTATACAGCCGTCGGTCCAGTTGAAACGTTGCGTCATAAATGTTACCCGTCCAAGACCATTCTTTTGGCCGTGTATCATTATACACCCACCGGGATTTACCCCCATTTTTTTAGCGCGTTTCTTATCGGCTTCATTGGGATAGGATATATGAATAGATTTATAGAACCGGCTGTCTTGGTTTTTATAATCTAGAATATATTTTCCTTCCGGAGTGCGTTCATCGCCTTTTTTCTGCTTATGTCCTCTGGGATTCGCGCCAAATCTTGCATGGTATTGTTTTAAGATTTTTCCTTGCTTCTTAAGATAAAGTTTTGATTTAGATTTGATCACCAATACCCTGTCGGCTTTTTCCATTCCAAAAGCTACAGCCGGTATTAAACACAGGATTAAAAAGACAATTTTTTTCATTTATTCCATACTCCGAATGGAAAAATTTTATTTACAATATCACAAAACCTATGATTAAGTCAAGAAATTCAAAGCAATACAACGAATATTGATGTCATCCAAAGACCATGGCTTAGGGGCTGTGCCCCCATTGGATAAGAGATGTTTTTTTCTCTGCGTTCTCTGAGTCCGTGGTAAGACAATACCCTCGATTTTCAATATACAAGGTGACAATTGATCGGTTGCATGATACGTGTAATAGCTCAACAATAATCAAAAAAACTTTTTTGAAAGGAGAAATGAAATGAAAGGAAAGCATGAACACAAACATTTGCATTCACACAAACACACGCATGTCCATGAGCACGAACACACTCACGGAGACACAACACACTCTCATGAACACCCTCATGAACATTCTCACGGACACACACATGAACATACTCACGAACATGATCACACCGGCTCACCGCATGAGCATGACCATGATCACACTGATGAACAGGGACCGCATGATCATGATCATCACGGGCACGAGATAGAAGAACATTCACACGATCATTAAACAGGAGTTAAGCAACCTGATTTTAATCCATCGGATGTGTTTACATTTGGGTCGAAGAAGAAAGGAGAAAATAAATGGTTCGTAACATCGTAACTTTTCTCGGCCTTTTTCTGTTGCTATCCGTCGGCGTTGTTGCCGCAGGGGACTCCGAGAAGGAAAAAGCTGCCGTTGCCGCAGCGGAAGAATGGTTTACAATGGTTGACCACGGAAAATATGTGGAGAGCTGGAAGGAAGCGGCTCAATACTTCAAAAACGCCGTCAAACAAGAACAATGGGAGCAATCTTTGCAAGCTGTAAGGAATCCCTTAGGAAAACTGATTTCCAGAAAGGTCAATAGTGAGACTTATATGACTTCGTTGCCCGGTGCTCCAAACGGTGAGTATGTGGTCATTCAGTTTGAGACCTCGTTTGAGAACAAGGAATCTGCAATCGAGACCGTTACGCCGATGATGGATAAGGACGCAAAGTGGAGAGTGTTCGGGTACTATATAAGATAGGTGATGGTAATGCTATTTTGGTTGGTCACTCTATGGGGGGGTATTGATGTACCATCCGATTATTCAAGAAGGTGTATTTCTTCGGACGCGCGTAAACCAGAAGAGCCTGGCGCACATCTGGTTATTGCACGGTTTTGGAGAGTCCAGTCTCAGCTTCCGGGAGGTGTTTTCCAGTAACCTGGCGGCATCCTATAGTCTTTTCGCGCCGGACCTTCCCGGATTCGGCGTGAGTCCTTGTCAGTCGGGAAAAATGTCCCTAAAAGCTTCTGCCGGGATTACCATAGACCTGATCAACGCGCTTTCAGGTAACAGACCCGTGCTGCTGGTGGGTCACTCTCTGGGTTCGGTGATCGCAACGTGGGTTGCACGTGAGTTGGGTGAAACCGTAAAGGCCGTGTTCAGTATCGAAGGCAACCTGACCCGTTCGGATGGATATTTCTCGGCACTGGCTGCAAAGTTCGAGGACGCAACTGCGTTTTACCGATACTTTCTCGATCTGATTTACGAACGGGCCGCAAAGAGTGAGGCGTATCAGAGGTATTTGGCCAGCTTACGGTTTGCCAGTCCCAAGGCAATGATGGCCTGGGGCCGGTCTTCCGCTCAACTTGGTGAAACCGGGACACACGGCAGTGATTTTGTTTCCCTGAAATGTGCAAAGCTTTACTATTGGGGTACGGAGAGCACGCCCGAAGAAACGCAAAGATTCATAGAGACACACGGCATTCCAAACCGGCAATATACAGGCGATGTTCACTGGCCTATGATCGATACCCCGGATGCGTGCTATCATCATATGGGTGAGTTTTTCGCGAGTGTGGCGAAATAAAATCTAAAGTACGGTTTCAATTTCTTGGGCAATGCGGAGAGCGGCATCTTTCGGATCGTTTGCGTCCCTGATGGGCCGGCCGATTACCAGATAATCGGATCCGTCTTCAATCGCCCGGGACGGTGTGGTTACCCGCCGCTGATCATTTCTCCCGCCCGCAGCCCAACTGGGACGTATGCCCGGCGTTACCGCAATAAAATCTTGACCGAATGTTTCCTTTATCAGTTTCACTTCAAGTGCGGAACAGACGATACCCTCACAGCCCGCCTGTTTTGCCATGGCCGCCCGTTTGATTACCAGTTTTGTCAGGTCGTCATAAAATATTTTCCTGAACCCGGCAGATTCCAGGTCTTCATTCGATACGCTGGTTAAAACCGTAACTCCCAGTACGCCAACTTCGTCCTTGCCGCCTTTAACCGCAGCTTCAAGCATTCTGGATGTCTCTCCGCAATGAACCGTGGCAAATGCAACGCCTAACTTGGCAATATTCTGCATGGCACGTGAAACGGTTGCCGGAATATCATGAAGTTTCAGATCCAGAAAAATCCCGGCAGCTCCGGCCGATTTTATGAAATCAATGATATCCGGCCCGGATCGAATAAAAAGTTCCAGACCTATTTTGAACATGCCCACGGATTCCGAAAGGGTTTCAACGTAGTGTTTGGCAGTCTTCACGGAAGAAACGTCCAGGGGAAAAATGATATAATCTTTTGCTTTTTTCATTTTTGGCTTATCCATTTACACCTAAATCCTGCATAAATAATTTTGAAGCATTTTTGAATTATACCCGCTAAGTGTGAAGTGACTAAAGTGAACTAAAGTGACTAAAGTTGTTGAATTTTGTCAATTTAATATAAACAGCCGGAGCGTAGCGGCTCCTTAACCCTGGCCCAGACCGATCACCAATACTATGTACTCAAAAAGTCATGTTTGTAATGGTGCATAAGTCAAATCAATATATGAACGATTAGCACCAGGGCGGGCTTTAGCTCACTTCAAACTTCAGTTCACTTTTCACTTTTCCGGTTTGTCCCGGTTAGGTTGTAATAATTTTCAAAGCAGCGGGAACCACATGAATGACAATCGGCATCATTCCGGGCTGCTCTCCATCAACATCAAGAAGTACCTTCTGATCCGACACCGCTTCGATTTTTTTTCCGGCCAACAGCGCAACTTTATCAATGTCATATATCCTGCCGTTGTAAAGCTTGGGAAGATTTAAAAAAACTTCAGGAAAAGTCAGGTCTCCGACGACCGTTACATTCAAAAGGCCGTCATAAATCGATGCATCCGGCGCTACCCACATACCGCCGCCATGGTACCGGCCATTTGCAACGACTACGTTCCAGACCGTAAACTCCTGTTCAAAACCATTATCGATTCTAATTCGTATCCGTTTCTTGCCGTATAGAAAAATGGATATGAGCGTCGCCCACATAAAAGAAATAAATGGGCCAAATGCTTTGGTCGTCCTGTTGACCCGTTTAGCCACGTCACCGCCCAGACCGAAACTTGTTATATTATGAAAATAGCGACGACATTCATGACCACCATGATCCCGAAAAGAAAGTCTTCCCAAGTCTATAGCGCGAGCATTACCGCCGGCAATCACATCAATGGCATGTTCTATATTTTGTGGTATGGGGAGTGTTCTTACAAAATCGCAGCCTGTGCCATTGGGGACAAAACCCAACATCACGGTTGACCGTATAGATTCCTCATGTATCATGATGCCGTTGATTACCTCGTTCAGCGTACCGTCTCCGCCTACGCAGACCAGAAGTCCGGTATCTTTGGCAACGGCATCTTCTGCAAACCTCACCGCATCACCGGGATTTTGTGTCATATAAGTTTGAAAATGACCCAGACGATCTCTGGCAATCGCTTCAATATGAGACCAATTTGACCCCGTTGAATCGTTTCCGGCATGCGGATTGACAATAAAAGCGATCTTTGAAAAAGTCATATAATCCTAAACCCAGAACCTTTGAACTGTGAACGCTTACTAAGTACATGTATTCGTAATTACGGTCACGTATTTATAACTTGGCTTATTCATTCTATTTATGCAAAAGTTCAAAGTGCCTAAAGTTAAGGTATTCTATCCATTTTTAATTATAATTGATCGCGCTGAAAGCGCGTTCCTCAACTTTAGCTCACTTTAGGCACTTTAAACTTCAAACTTTTGGACTTCACCTTATACGGAATAGTGAGCATACAAAAATACGTCATCGTATTTATGAATTAGAGCGCTAAGTTTAACCACCTAAAACCTGAATCTTAAAACCTAAAGCGTGATGAATTCGGCTTTTTGCGAATTCATCCATCCTACATAGCTTATAATTCTCCATCCATAAAGCATTTTTTCCAACCTGCATTTTACATTTTAAATAAATCTATTGAAATTAATGACTTTAAAATGGTATGAATTTGATTTTAAAGGCCAAGATAAATTCTTAATTGAAACTTGATGAACTCGTAAAAAGTCAAAATTGAGACGGCAAAGTAAAAAGTTCAAGTTCAAGGCGCCGCGAATTTCGTGGAATGAGGCGTACTTTTGTACGCCGCAGTGAACACGAAATGAAGCGCAACGCAGAAATTGGATTTTTTACGAAGCCGTCAAACTTAATTTAGAAAACTCTGGACACTAAATGGATGTCACCGAAAAACAGCAGGCCCTGTTGCGAATGCTTCCCGGAGTGGATTATATTCTTGAACTTTCAAAGGAAGATCCTTTATTTAATGACATTCCCAAATCGGTTCTGGTTCGCTCGATTCGCTCAGTAGTTGAGAATCTTCGGACCATTATTATGGATGGTGAACAGGATATAACGGAAACGAAATTTTCAGATTCCGTAATTCTCGAAAGGGTTAAAAATAGTGTTAAACAAGCCATGACTTCGAATCTGAAACGCGTTGTTAATGCCACCGGTATTGTTGTTCATACCAATCTTGGCCGGTCATTACTTGCTAAAGATGCTGTGGAGAATCTTTTGACGATTGCAAGCAGATATTCCAATTTGGAATTTGATCTGTCAAAAGGCAAGCGCGGTTCCAGATACAGCAGTGTTGAAGATATCTTATGTGAAATAAGCGGTGCCCAAGCGGCCATGGTGGTGAATAACAATGCAGGCGCCGTGTTCCTTTGTTTAGAAACCCTATCCAGGGGCAAAAAGGTGATTGTATCCCGGGGAGAACTTGTGGAAATTGGCGGTTCATTCAGAATTCCCGATGTGATGGCAAAAAGCGGCGCTGTCTTAAAAGAGGTGGGAACCACGAACCGTACCCACTTTCCCGACTACGAGAATGCCATTGAGCATGATACGGGCCTTTTGTTAAAGGTTCATAAAAGTAATTTCAGCGTCTTGGGTTTTACGGCCGAGGTCTCGCTGGAAGAACTGGTCGCTCTGGGCACAACATATCAAATTCCGGTGATGGAAGATCTGGGCAGCGGCACTTTTGTCGATTTTACAAAATATGGCCTGTTAAAGGAGCCGACCGTCCAGGAATCAGTGGCGGCCGGAGTGGATGTTGTCACTTTCAGTGGAGATAAGCTCCTGGGGGGTCCCCAGGCCGGTATTATCGTCGGGAAAAAGGATTTGATTGACAGAATCAAGAAAAATCCCATTACCCGGGCGCTTCGCATAGATAAATTGACCCTTGCCGCACTTGAAAGCACCCTGCGACATTACAGAAACATAGACAGGGAAATAGATTCCATTCCTACGTTACGCATGATAACTCTTCCACTTGATCATATTGAAAAAAGAGCCAAAGAACTTGCCAAATTGATGAAAAATGCCGGTGATCCCCGTATTTCCGTATGCCTTGTCGACGTTTTTTCCAGGCCGGGGGGCGGCGCGTTTCCGCTTCAAAAACTTCCCAGCAAAGGTGTGGGAGTTAAGGTCCAAGGAATTTCTGCCAACGCCGTGGAAAAAAAGATGCGCGGCAACGACATTCCCATCATCGGAAGGATAGAAGAAGATCGTTTTATTATGGATTTGAGAACCATACAGGATGATGAACTGCCTATTATTATAAACGCATTCGAAAACATGCTGAGAAAGGTCTGATTATGACACACAAAAAGCCGGAATTATTTCATCACCGCAGCTCCAGCCGGCAGTTTCTTTTCTGCAAATCAGATTCTACGCCAACGGATGATAAGGGTGTGGAAATATCCCGGGTTGACTCGACCTTGGTATCAAAAACCTTTCCCAATATTCTTTTCGGGAAAAACTTTATCGATCACGCCATGGCTGGACTCGATGCTTCAACAAAGTTTGAGGCCATGGTGATCAGAATTGACGATTCAACCCATAAAGACAAATCCATATCCGGTGATTACCACAGCAACTCGCTCGTGGATATCGCCAAAGCTATTGACGAAACATGCAAAAGCGAAAATGGAATGTGGGGACAGCTTGACCACGATATGTTCGGATGTTTTTTCCCGAGAAAAAACCAAACGTCGCCCCTGAAACTTGCCGATAAAATAAAACACCGCCTGTCGGAAGTTTGCAATGAAACCGTCTCCATGGGTATCGCCTCCTTTCCCACCATAACCTTCAATAAAGACCAACTTATTGATAATGCTCGTAAAGCACTTGATCACGCTGCATTCTTGGGCCCTGACAGTACGGTTTTATTTGATTCCGTAAGCCTGAATATCAGCGGAGACATGTTGTATCAGAAAGGGGACATCCACGGGGCCATCGAAGAATTTAATGCGGCACTGATGCTCGATTCATCAAACGTAAATGTCCATAACAGTCTGGGAGTATGCTACGGTGTTTTGGGCGATTATGAAAAAGCTTTTGAAGCATTTGAAAAAGCAATCCGGATCGATCCTGAAGAAGCCATGGCCTTGTATAACGCAGGCCTGGTAAATATGCTGACGGATAATAGGGACAAGGCCCTTGAATACTTTCTTGATGCGGACAGAAAAGAGGGCAATATATTTGATGTTGCGTTTCAAACCGGAAGACTTTACCTGAAAATGGGAAAGCCGGAACAAGGGAAAAAAAGCCTTGAAAAAGCGGTCAGGCTCAATCCGGAGTCGGGACTTGCATTGCGTTATCTGGGTGAGTGTTGTGCGGCCATGAACCTGACAGATGAAGCGATTTCTGCATATAAAAAGGTCATCCGGCAGAATCCCAACGACGCGGAATCACTTTCCGCCCTTGGCTATCTATTTGATCTTCAGGGTGAAAACCCGGAAATTACCACAATATTCTGTCAACAGAGTATTGAAATTGCGCCTGAAAACGGCCTGTTCAGGTTCCGGCTCGGCAATCTTTATCTTAAAAGAAATCAACTTGAAGATGCATTGGAACAGTTCCAAAAAGCAAACGATTTGGGGTACGATGCCAACAATCTGATCCAAAAGGTTCAAAAATTGATACAAAATGCTTGATACTGGATGCTGGGTGCTGGGTGCTGGATGCTGGATACTGGATATCGGATGCTGGATGCTGGATGCTGGATGTTGGAGACTGGATGCCGGATCAAGTCCGGCATGACGGAAGAACTTTAGACTCTCAAGTTATTAAAAAAGGCATTAAAAAAATTATATTATAATCTTTGGTGTCTTCGTGTCTTTGTGGCTGAACGTTTACGTTTATTATTAACGAAATATCAAGGTTTGGAATAGAAACGAAAGCGTAATCTATGAAAAGCATCGTTCTGGATACACTGGAAGAAAGTATCAGGGTCAAGGACCGGTTTATAAAAGATAATATCCCCCTCATTTTAAGGGGGGCCGATATGCTGGTTTCTTGCATAACCTCCGGTCATAAAATTTTGATTTTCGGCAATGGAGGAAGTGCTGCAGATGCCCAGCATATTGCGGCAGAGTTTGTAAACCGATTTCAGATTGAACGGCCGCCCCTTGCGGCTCTGGCGTTGACTACCGATACATCTATAATTACAAGTATTGGAAATGATTATAATTTTGATGAAATATTTTCCAAGCAGATTAGGGCGCTGGGTAAAAAGGATGATATCGCCATAGGTATCAGTACCAGCGGAAGCTCTAAAAATGTAATCCAGGCAATTCATGCTGCCGGGGAAATCGGAATGGTTACCATTGGGCTGACCGGTCGCGGCGGAGCACTGGCCCAATGCGCTGATCTGGTATTTTCCGTAAAATCAGACATAACCGCAAGGGTTCAGGAAGCGCATATTATTTTGGGGCACATTTTATGTGATCTTGTGGACCGGATACTGTTTCCGGAAAAATTCGGGAACTTGGACTTAGGGGATTCGTCCCGATTGGAATAATGGAATGATGGCATAAACCGGTTGCCATTAATAAAACTGTATTTTTCTATAAGTTGTAGAATATTCGAGACGCCTAACTATGTCGCAGAAATTTAAGCCAATTGATCTAAGCCGGGTAAAAACATACCCGCTTTCGGAGCGAAAGAGCAGGGTTGCCACGTCGGATTTTGCCAAAACCTGGCAAAAGGGGTCTTATTTTAAGGAATTTATTGACCGCCTCCCGGACGTCCTTGCCGGGAGTCATATCAAGACCGTTATATCTTCAATTGCAACAGCCTTTAAAAATAATAAAACCATAATCCTGGCCATGGGGGCTCATGTTATTAAAGTTGGGCTAAACCCTGTTGTTATCGATCTTATGGAGCGAGGAATTATCACGGCCGTTGCAATGAACGGAGCGGGTATTATTCATGATCTCGAAATTGCCATGGCCGGTCAGACATCGGAGGATGTGGCAGCATCCATCGGTAACGGCAGTTTTGGGATGGCCCATGAGACGACCTCCTTTATCAGTGATGCCACTCATCTGGCCGGACAAAACTCTGCAGGACTCGGGGAATCCGTGGGACGAAACATCATCGACAAAAATCTGCCCTTTATGGACCAAAGCATCTTTGCGGCCGGCGCGCGTCTTGGCATACCTGTAACGGTTCATGTGGCAATCGGTACAGACACGATTCATATACATCCCGAGTTTGACCCGGAACTGACAGGAGCGGCAAGCTATCGGGATTTTCGTACTTTTGCATCGGTAATCGCTACATTAGAGGGGGGCGTTTATCTGAATGTGGGGTCTGCGGTCATATTACCGGAGGTTTTTTTAAAGGCGGTAACACTTGCCCGAAACCTTGGAAATATTCTTGATAATTTCACTTCGGTTAACATGGATTTCATCAGGCATTACCGTCCCGTTACAAATGTCGTGAACAGGCCTACCGCCAGGGGGGGGCAGGGGTTTAACCTTACGGGCCACCATGAAATCATGCTTCCTCTCATAGCTGCCGGAGTTATAGAAGAAATAGGGTAGGGAAAAATAAGGGTTCAGGGTTCAGGTGTCAGGGTTCAGGTGTCAGGTGTCAGGTTCCAAGTTTCTGTTTCCTGTTTTCTAATTTCTATTTTTTAATTTCTAATTTCTGCTTTCAGGTTTCAGAGGTTCAGAAGTTGAATGCCGGGTTGATTAACTAAAATTGATGATTAGAGTAGTTGGTAACCTTTTCAGCCGGTAAATAAAAAAAAATGAGACCTTTGAGAAATGCTCAATTTTGTTCAAGGCCAAGGAAGGCGAAAATTTTAACCACAGGAATACATCGAGTATTTTGAGGATTAAAATTTGAGTCTGACGCCGGAATTGGGCAAAATGGGGCGTTTTTCAAAGGTCTCAAATCTTAATCCGAACAAGGAGTATCAATAATGCCGATTTATGAATATCATTGTGATGCGTGCGAAAAAAATTTTGAATGCCTGATTCTCGGAAATGAGCGGCCGGAGTGTCCGTCATGCAACAGCAAAAAAGTTAAAAAACTCATTTCTTCATGCAGCTTTTTCAGTAAGGGAAGCCATGGTCAAACGGTCAAGTCCGCTGCTTCCAACTCAGCATGCAGCGGGTGTGCCGCCACTAGTTGTACAACCTGCAGTCACTAATGGAGAAAATAATTAAAATCGGAACCCGGGGGAGCAAACTCGCACTCTGGCAGGCGAATTGGGTTAAGTTAGCCTTAAGTGCCGGGTATCCCGGGCTTTCTATTGAACTTGTACCCATAAAAACTAAAGGTGACAAGATTCTTGATGTGGCTCTTGCCAAGGTTGGCGGCAAAGGGCTTTTTGTAAAAGAGATAGAGGAAGCACTTTTGGACGGCCATATAGACCTTGCGGTACACAGCATGAAGGATATGCCGTTTGAAATACCCAAAGGTCTGTGCATCGGAGCAATTCCCCAGCGCGAAATTCCGCAAGATGTTCTAATCTCAAGAAAAGGGCTGCCCCTTTCCCAACTTGGGCAAAACGCCCGGATCGGTACCAGCAGCCTCCGACGGACCTCTCAGCTTCTCCATGCCCGGCCTGATCTGGTTATATCACCTTTAAGAGGAAATCTGGACACGCGTCTTAAAAAGCTTGACGCTGAAAAGCTTGATGCCATAATTCTGGCGGCCGCCGGCGTAAAGCGCCTGGGTCTTGAACACAGAATAACCGAATATCTGGATGAAAAAATCATGCTGCCGGCAGTGGGCCAGGGGGCTTTATGTATTGAAATCAGGGAAAATGATCCTGAAGTGGAATCGATTATTGCTCTGCTTGAGCATCATGAAACAAGGACCGTGGTCATGGGTGAACGGGCTTTTTTAAACCGCCTGGAAGGAGGCTGCCAGGTTCCGATTGCAGCCCACGGAAAAATCGAAAAAAACATATTTACCCTTTGCGGTCTCGTTGCAACCGTGGACGGGACCACCGTGATTAGAGAAACTCTTTCAGGCCAAAAAGATTCATCCGAAAGTATTGGCATAACACTTGCTGATCGTTTGATTGAAATGGGGGCAAAAACCATAATGGAAGGCCTAACTTGAACAAGCCGGGAAAGTTACAAGTGAGCTAAAGTTAAGGAGTCGCTACGCTCCGACTTTTATACAAATTGGCAGTATTCCTTAACTTTAGGCACTTTAGATCACTTTAGATCACTTCACACTTAATTGGCTAAGCATTTTTTTTGCCACAAAATATACAAAATTTACAATTAAGGTAACAAGAACGTAACGTAATGAAAATTATGAAAGGTAAAGTTTATCTTGTGGGGGCAGGACCCGGCGATCCGGGATTGATTACGGTAAAGGGACTTGAATGTATTAAGAAAGCCGATGTGTTAATATATGATTTCCTTGCATCACCGATCCTGTTGAAATACGCCCGAAAACAAACCGAAATCCTCTATGTTGGGAAAAAAGGAGGGGATCACACACTTTCGCAGGATGAAATAAATTCGCTGATAGCGGAAAAAGCCCGGAAAGGTTTAACGGTTACCCGGCTAAAGGGCGGGGATCCCTTTATATTCGGCCGTGGCGGAGAAGAAGCAGAGATACTTGTCAGGAATGAAATTCCTTTTGAAATTGTGCCCGGCGTAACTTCGGCCATAGCAGCCCCCGCATATGCGGGAATCCCGCTGACTCACAGAAAATTCACATCCACTCTCGCTTTTGTAACCGGACATGAAGATCCTTTAAAAGAAGAATCGAGCATTGACTGGACAGCACTTGCCAGAGGGATCGGAACCCTTGTATTTCTGATGGGAGTTAAAAACCTGCCGTATATAACAAACCGGCTTATTGACCATGGGATGACCCCGGATACACCCGTTGCGCTTATTCGTTGGGGAACTACGCCCAGGCAAACCACTGTTACGGGAACGCTGGATACGATCTCGGAGCGTGCCAAAGACGCCGGTTTCAAATCCCCTGCCGTTATTGTTGTGGGCCATGTTGTCAAGTTAAGAGAACGGCTGAAATGGTTTGAAAACCGTCCCCTGATGGGACACCGTATCGTGGTAACCCGAGCCCGGGAACAGGCGAGCGAACTGGTTCAGCGTCTTTCCGATCTTGGGGCGGAATGTCTGGAATGTCCGACCATTGAAGTAGTCCCTCCGGATGATTTTAAACCGCTGGACACGGCCATCGAAAATCTTTCGACTTATGAATGGCTGATATTTACAAGCGTAAACGGCGTAAGTTTTTTCTTTGACCGGCTTTTTGCAAAAAACAAGGACGTTCGTGCGTTACGTAATATACGCACTGCGGTCATCGGTCCTGCAACGGCAAAAAGACTTTTTGATTTTGGGCTACAAAGCGATATTGTCCCTGAAACTTACAGAGCTGAGTCTATTATCAAAGCATTTGCCGGGAAAGATTTAAACGGTAAAAAGATACTGCTGCCCCGGGCAAAGGAGGCAAGACCCATCCTTCCTGTAGAATTGACCCGGATGGGAGCCGTTGTCGATGAAGTCACCGCATACCGTACCCGGTCGGTTCAGGGTAATACGGATCTTTTGCTGAAACGGCTTAAAGAGAAAACAATAGACATGATAACCTTTACAAGTTCATCTACGGTAAAAAATTTTCATGCCCTTGTCCCCGCCGAAAATTTCAAAAGTCTGATACAGGATGTTACTGTTGCATGCATCGGCCCTATCACCGCCGATACCGCACGTGATCTGGGATTTGATATTCACATTATTGCAGAATCTTTTACTATACCGGGGTTATGCGAGGCCATTAGACAGTATTATAGTACAAAGACATATTGACCTTTTCATATGTTTTGGTGTATTTTTATTTGCATACAACCATTCAACATATTTCAATGGAGTCAACATGGACGGCTATCTCGATAAACTTCCCGCATTTGTCGATACCATCAAATCCATCAAAGAGACAATTATTACCAACATCGTATTGATCGGTCAGATACCTGCACCCACGTTTAAAGAGAAAAGACGCACCACTGTTTTTATGGAGAGACTGGCCGATTTCGGTGTTGATGAATGCACAACCGACGGTTACAGAAATCCCATCGGTATTATCAAGGGGACATCCGAAACAAGGCCGCCTATCTTTGTGGTTGCGCACCTTGATACGATTTGGGGAACAGACATTGACCATTATTATACCATCAGGGAAAATTCGATAATCGGTGCCGGCGTCACGGATAATTCCATCGGTGTCGGGGTACTGGTCTCATTGCCGGAAATTTTCAGGAAATTAAATTTGCGTTTTGAATCCGACATCGTTTTGGCAGGTGTTATACAATCTTTAGGCAGAGGCAACCTTAGAGGCATCCGGCACCTTTTAAAAACATGGAGCACTCCCATAAGAGGTGCCGTGTGCATTGAGAGTTATGATCTCGGAAGAATTAACTATTACGCTGACGGCATGATTCGATGTGAAGTTGACTGCAACATTTCTTCAAACAGTGGATGGGAACACAAATTCAAACCCAATGCGATTCTGATATTAAATGAGGTGATCAATCAGATTTTAAAGCTGCGTTTGCCTCAAAGACCCCGCTCAAGGGTAATTATCGGGAGAATTTCGGGTGGCTTCAAGCACGGTACGATCGCCTATGATGCAAGACTTGGCTTTGAGATCCAAAGCAACTCCGACAAAATGGTAAAATCGATTTTCAACAACATCAAAGATATTTTAGAAGGTATCGGTCACGAATATGAAGTTGATCTGAAGCTAAAAACGTTGAGCAATATTAATGCGGCAAGAATAAAATTTAATCATCCTTTGGTAAAAAGCACGGTAGAGGTTATGAAAAAACTTGAGTTAACCCCCATAAGCGAACCGAGCGAATCCGAACTTTCAATTTTTCTTTCACGCAAGATACCGGCGGTCACCCTGGGAATTACCCGGGGAGAAAACCATCAACATACTAATGCCACAGCCGAAATTGAACCCATGTTTAAAGGGATCGCACAGATTGTCGGAGTAATTATGGCCATTGACAACGGGGTGTGCGATGAATAGTACTTGGCTTGAAAAAAATACATTCCATTATTCTGAATTTAACGATCTGGGTCGGCTTGTAGAGGAAAAACGAAGAAAAAATCTGAAAATTTCTCTATGCCTGCCCACGTTAAATGAAGAAAAGACCATAGCAAAAGAAATTCTGATAGTGAAATCAGAGTTAATGACCCGCTATCCACTTCTGGATGAGATTGTTGTTATCGATTCCGATTCAACAGACAAAACCAGAGAAATTGCCAGATCATTTGGCGCCGATGTTTATAAAGCAACGGAAATTTTACCTGATCTTGAATCGTTCAAAGGCAAAGGTGAAAATCTCTGGAAAGCCCTTTATGTTACAAAGGGTGATATCATCGTTTACATTGATGCAGACATAAAAAATATTCATCACAGGTTTGTATATGGCCTTTTAGGGCCGCTTATTCTTTTTGATAATATTAAATACGTAAAGGCCTTTTATGACAGACCGATTGCTATGGGAAAAAGTAAAATCAGGCCCACCGGCGGCGGTCGAGTAACCGAACTTGTGGTTAGGCCCCTTTTTTCTCTTTTTTTCCCGGAACTTACACAGATTTTACAACCATTATCAGGTGAATATGCCGGCTTTCGAGAAATATATGAAGCAATTCCATTCCCCATAGGGTACGGGGTTGAAACCAGCATGATTCTCGATATTTATGAAAAATGGGGACTGGATGTCATTGCTCAGGTTGATCTTGACAGACGGATTCACAGAAATCAGGATACAAGGGCATTGGGAAAAATGGCGTTTGTTATTCTTATGACATTTATCAATCGCAAAATAAAATTAGGGTTAATAGATATCAAAGAAGATCTTTCCAATGAAATGATACAATATAATCTTGTAAAAGACGAGTACAAACCGGATGTTTTTCAAACAGAAGGGCATGAGAGACCGCCAATTCTAGAAATTCCGGCCTATCGAGAAAAATTTAAAAAATAACCTTTCCGGGAAGCAATAGAGCCGGCTGAAGGTTTTCTTAAGGCGGTTTGTTTAAAACCGTCCGAACACAATCTGTTTGTGGATCATGCTGGCGGGGCCATGGACGGATGACAAAAAAAAGCCTGGGTCGCATTAGTGGGAGGCTACATTTTCTCGCACAAGTTATCGGGTTACGACCCAGGCTGAAAAACAGTTAGTCCAAAAAAAAAGTAAAAATTTATTTCGCATGTCTGCTAACAGAATTAAAATGACTAATCAAGCTTTTTTTTAAAAAAATATTTATTTTTTTTAGTTACGGTCTATTGGCTTTCCTAATATGTTTTTGTGCCTTTGCTTTTAAAAACAAATTATATATGCCCATGAGAATTCCTTCCGGTAGAAACACGAGCACCAGGCAGAGAAAAACACCATATGCAATGATGTGATACTGTTTTGCAACGTGGAGTGCTTCGGAAATACAGGTTAGAACTCCGGCACCTAAGAGCGACCCCCAAAGGCTTCCCATCCCGCCGACAATAACCATGGTTACGACCTGGATAGAATAATAGAAATCGTAAGAACTGGGGCTGATAAAGGTAATGTAGTGGGCATAAAGGCTTCCGGAGATGGATGCGAACATGGCGCTCAAGACAAAAACCTTTACTTTATAATCGGCGGTATTAACCCCCAGGGAGTTTGCAGCCACTTCACTGCCGGATATGGCGCGTAACGCCCGGCCCACCCTGGAGTTAAGTAGATTTCTGGCCGCAAGCATGAACAAAAAAACAAAGGTCCAGATCAGGTAAAAATTTTTCAGATCATTATCAAAGGTCAATTCGCCCATAGTGAGTGGCGGTATCCCCATCAAACCGTCGTGCCCACCGGTGAACTGCTCCAGCTCACCCATGAGAATATTGATAATAATACCGAATCCCAGAGTGGCCATTACCAGATAGTGTCCCCGGAGCTTTAAGGACGGATATCCGATCAGATATGCAACAGCTCCCGTGGCCAGCATTCCCACCAGCATGGCCGGCCATAAAGGGAATCCATAGTTCACGGTCAGTACTCCCGAGAAGTAGGATCCCAGGCCGTAAAACGCAGCATGGCCCAATGAAATCTGTCCGGCAAATCCTATCAGCAGGTTCAGCCCCACAACCACAATGGTATTGAGACCGATCACATTCAGAACAATGAAATAATATTTGCTTTCCACAAACAGCGGAAGAATAATAATAATAACTGCCAGTGCTCCGAAAGCGAGAATGTCTTTTTGCTTCAACAGAGTGTTCATTGTTTATGAAAAATTCGCCTTAAACTCTTTCCGCCTCTCCGTATCCCATGATTCCCGTAGGTTTGAGAAAAAGAACCAAAAGGAGGACGAAAAATGCGATGGCGTCTTTATATTGAGAGGATACCAGGCCCGCACCCAGTGATTCCAAAAGACCCAAGATTATACCGCCCAGTATTGCACCTGCAAAGTTTCCGTATCCGCCGAGAATGGCCGCGGCAAACCCCTTCAATCCCAGCATGATTCCCGTATCATAGGACGTGGTGGAAATCGGCGCTATTATTATCCCGGCCACCGCACCCAAGGCACCGCTGAATGCAAAGGAAAAAAGAGTGATACGATTTACCGAAATACCCACCAGGGCAGCCGCTCTTCGATTAACCGCTGTTGCCCGCATGGCCTTGCCCATTAATGTTTTCTTAAAAAAATAATGAAGCATCAGCATTACCAGCACGGTAATCGCAAATATCCAGATATGCTGGGGCACTATGGTGCCCCCTCCCAGGAGATGGATCGGGTTTTCACCGGAGAAGGCCGGAACACCGACATTGTCGGTCCCCCAGACCTCCTGAGCGGTTCCCCGAAGAACTTCCGATATTCCGATTGTCAAAAAAATAAGAACGATGATCTGTTTTGACCGGGCATGTCGTATGGGTCCTATCTCTATGAGGGCTCCGATGAGGGCAACTCCGGCCGTGGATATAAAAAAGGAAATAATCAGTTTAACCTTGAGAAGAACCACCAGGGTGTACATAAACATGCCGCCAAGGGATATGAATTCACACTGGGCAAAATTGACAATTCCGGTGGCGTTATGGATGATATTAAACCCCATGGCCACAATGGCGTAAATAGCGCCAATGGTCAAACCGGTAACGATATACTGTGCGATTTGTTGTGAGAAATCCATAAATATCAACCTCTACGCTTCCCTCCCGTAACCATTTGGGCACCTTTTGGGATGATTAAAATTGCCCATAATATGGCTTTAAAAAATATCCCATATTTATTCCTTCCCGTATGCCTGGTTTCAGGTGCCAGCGTCTCTGTTCATCATTCCTGACACCTGAAACCTTAGATCTGGAACAAAAACGGGATTAAAATTCCATCTGTATACACGGCGATTTTCACCACCCCAGGGACCTTCTATTCAATCAGTGTCCAGCTCCCTTTGGTGGCCTTGATCATAACAATGTCTTTCATTGATAAGCCGTTATGATCCTGAGGGCTTATATTGTAAATGCCACTCATACCCACATACCCCTTGGTATTTTCGATAGCATCCCGGATTTTAGCCCTGTCCGGGCCGGCCTTTTTAATGGCATCAATAACGATGAAGGCCGCGTCCGCTCCATAGGCGACCATTGTTCCCGGTTCATGGTTGAATTTTTCTTTATACGCCCTTACATAGTCTATAATTTTCTGTTTTTGGATATCGGTGTCGGGAAGTTGATCCCCTACCACAATTTTGGTAGAAGGCATCATTACACCCTCTCCGGCCTCTCCGGCTACCTTCCAGAAGATAGGATCTCCGGAGCCGTGGCATTCAAACAACGGCGCCTTAATCCCCAACTGTTTGACATTTTTGGCAATGATTCCCATGGCAGGACCCACCGTCCATGCGATGATTCCGTCAAGGTTTTTGGCGTTGATGCGGGTCAACTGGGCGGTGATATCGATATCCTTGGGTTGAAAGGCCTCCTGGGCAACAACCGTTACGCCATACTTGGGTGCCTGGACCATTACGTTCCTGAGACCGTCTTTTCCGAATCCTTCGTTGGAATAGAGAAATCCTATGTTTTTGATGCCATGTTTGCTCATATACTGGCAGATCTTACCCATTGCATCTGCAGCCTTATACGGAGATTTAAACGTCCATTTGGGTAGCGAGTTTGGATCCTTTTTATCCAGAGGAGCCCTCAAGATAACATCTCCTCCCGAATGCATGAAGGTTGGAATCTTTTCTTTTTCAATAAAGCCTCTCATGGCCATAGCTGTTCCGGTAAGTGTCGGTCCGATGATGGCCACCACATCTGATTCCAAAACTTTTTTCAGGGCCATGACCGCTTTGGTGGGGTTGCTCTCGGTATCTCCCATCACCATTTCCAGCATGCGGCCATTGATGCCTCCTTTTTGATTCACCTCATCTATGGCGAGTATTACGGCATCCCGCTGGGATGTTCCGATATGAGCGGCGCGGCCGGTTAGAGCAAAAATACCCGCAATTTTAATGGATTCAGCACTATAGCAAAGTGGTGATCCCAACATAAAACTGACAGCCAGAGCCCCTACAACGATCATCAAAAATATTTTTTTCATTTTTTTTCTCCTAACCCGGACAAGCCGGAACCAAAAATATTTGCCACAAAGACGCTAAGACCCGCCCGCCTCGCCTAAGGCGAAGCCGATGGCGGGCAGGCACAAAGGATATATTTATTATTCTTTCTTCGTGCCTTGGTGTCTTAGTGACGGAATGAAAAAAGTTTTGCCACAAAAAACACAAAATTTACAACTCAGGAACCAATGAATTTGGGTAGCCACTTTTGCGCTCGTGATATATAAAATTTTTCACCCCCCCTCTTTGTTATTTATAATTTCCACTAACTCAACGATTCTGTGAACGGATATTAAGTGCCTAAGAATCTTGTCCAAGATAGGCCCTTTTTACTTCCACAGTCTCAAGAAGATCAGATGCGATCCCATGGAACCGAATTTTTCCGGTTTCCAGCACATAGGCTCGATCAGATATTCTAAGCGCTGCTCTTGCATTTTGTTCTACCAGAAGAATGGTGGTTCCCTCATCTCTTAGTTTTTTAATAACAGAGATGATTTCTTGAACCACCAGCGGTGCGAGACCCAGCGAGGGCTCATCCAGGAGCAAAAGGACCGGTTTCCCCATCAATCCTCTGCCCATGGCCAGCATCTGCTGTTCTCCGCCGCTAAGGGTTTCCGCTCGTTGATTCAGCCGTTTTTCAAGAACGGGAAATAGCTCTAATATGTATTTAAAATCTTCTGATATTTTTTTTTTGTTCCGCCTTCCTCTCCTCCGATAAGCCCCGAGTTCGAGATTCTCCCGGACCGTTAACGGCCCGAAAAGATGCCTTCCTTCCGGAACCTGGATGATGCCCATCCCAACGATCTTTTCGGGAGAAAAAGATACGATATTTTCTCCTTTAAATACTATTTTTCCTTGGGATGGCCGGATCATACCGGAAATAAGGTTTAAAAGCGTTGTCTTTCCGGCGCCGTTTCCACCGATCAAAGCCAAAATTTCTCCCTCTTCCTGGACAAGAGAAATCTCGTCAAGCGCTTGAACCCCTCCATAGTGGGAACTTATGCCGTCTATTTTAAGCACAACCGGTTAAAACTCCTTTCCAAGATATGCCTCAATAACTTTAGGATTGTTTTGTATCTCTTTAGAACTCCCTTCTGCGATTTTTTCCCCGTAATTTAACACCATAATAATATCAGAGATGCCCATTATTAGATTCATATCATGTTCCACTAAAATAACGGTTATTCCTTTTTCCCTGATCTTGAGAATTGTGTGGGACATCTCTTTTGTCTCTTGTAAATTAAGTCCGGCAACCGGCTCATCCAGGAAAAGAAGTCTGGGTTCCATAGCCAATGCGCGGGCAATTTCCAACCGTTTTTGATCTCCATAGGGAAGGCTGTCCACACGCAGATCAGCCTTTGAATCAAGGTCTAAAAATTTTAACGTTTCATCGGTTTTTTGCCTTATAATTTTCTCTTCTTTCCACACCATAGGCGTACACATAAGGCACCTTAAAAATCCTGAATGGCTCTTGGTATGTCGTCCCACCATGACATTTTCTCGAACCGTCATATTCTTAAAGACCTGGATATTCTGAAAAGTTCTACCGATTCCCATATGGGCCACCTGATAAGGACTTTTTTTAATCAGTTTTTGGCCTTCGAAAAACATATCACCGGAACCGGGAGGATATATCCCCGTAATCAGGTTAATGGCGGTGGTTTTTCCAGCACCGTTTGGGCCAATAATGGAGAAGATCAAGCCTTTTTCAACCCGGAAGGACAGGCGGTTTATGGCCTGTAACCCCCCAAAGTTTTTCGATATGTCTTTTAGCTCAAGGATGTAATCGGAATTGCTCACAATAAAAGCCACTCCTCAATTCAGAACTCCTGACCTGTATACATAATTTCAACCTGATATGAAGGTTTAGTCGTAATTTCAGATGCAACAATTTGAACATCGAACCCTGGTCGCCTCTGGCGCCGCCGAAGGCGGGTAAACATCGAACGTTCAACGTCGAACGTCGAATGTGGAAGGCGCTTGGCTTTGTCTTTATTATAAATGGCAGAATACATTATTCGATGTTCAGAGTTCGATGTTCATCTTTTATATGCCTTTAAGGTGTGAATTCTTCATTAAAATATGTTGAATCTAAATTTAGAATAGGTCAGTAGCCCTGCAATTAGTGAGCTTTCTGTTTTATTGAAAGCTCTGTCTTCCAACCCCTGTTGATTATGAGAAATCTAAGTCCCATTTGTACTGTTATTCCTGTGATCAAACACCCTCTGGCTCTTTCGCTGCGTGCGAGGCAGATCTCCATGGTCCAAAATCTCCACCCGGCACCTCACCAGTATTTTGCTTCGGATTTCCGTTTCCAGATGTTCGGCCAACTGCATGTCATTTACATTTCCGGTATTCGCTGCCCGTTCAACCTTGATCAGCATCATATCCCGTCCGCTTTCCCGTTGTTTGAGATGTATCTGAAATTCGCTGCCAAGCCCGTCCACTCGGCTCAGCGCATGATCGATCTGGCTCGGATAGATATTTACCGCCCGGTATATAAACATATCATCCGTACGGCCGAGGATCCGGTCATGCATGGGTAAGGACACGCCGCAGGGACATTTCTGATCAAAAAGGCGTGTAACGTCATGTGTTCGGTAGCGAATCAGAGGACTTCCTTCTTTTTTCAACGTGGTGACAACCAGTTCTCCCTGTTGGCCGCAAGGAACCGGTTTTAGTGTTTCCGGGTCAAGAATCTCAAAAATAAAATGGTCTGCCCAGTAATGGATTCCGTGGTGACGGCTGCAGTCGAGGCCCGTGCCCGGCCCATAAAGTTCGGTGAGCCCGTAAATATCAAAAATATGCTCAACCCCCATGAGCTCCTTGATGCGTTCTCGCATTGACGCACTGTGGCGCTCAGCTCCGAGGATAATCCTTTTAACTTTGATTTTAGATAAAAGATTACGTTTATGAATCTCCTCTGCCATGAGTAGGGCCATGGATGCCGTGGAACAGAAAACAGTGGTTTGCATATCTACCATCATTTCACAATGCATTTCCGCGTTGGCAGGCCCTAAGGGCACTGCCATGGCTCCGAACCGTTCACAGCCCGCCTGGAACCCCACCCCCGCAGTCCATAGGCCATAGCCCACGGCGATCTGCACACGATCTTCCCGGGTCAAGCCCGCAATCTCATAGCATCTGGCAAACATATCGGCCCATACATCAATATCTCTTTGCGTGTAGCAGAGCACTTTGCGCTTCCCCGTGGTGCCTGAAGACGCATGAATGCGGACAATATCTTCAAAAGGCACTGCCCTCAAAGGGAAAGGGTATTCTTGCTGTAAATCGTCTTTATCGGTAAAAGGAAGATGTTCGATATCTTTAAGCGACCGGATATCTTCGGGTCGTATGCCTGCATTGTCCAATTTCTTTTTATAGAAGGGCGAATTATTGTAAGCGTGGCCGACTGTCCATTTCAGGCCTTCACGCTGAATTTTTTTTAATTCGTCATCGTTCAAATCATAAGGAATAAAACTCATAATAACCGCCTCCAGTTATACAATCGCTTCGCGATTCTATTTAACGCGGCTTTGCCGCTCTAAAAAAGGAAAGTCCTATACTATCAAATTAGAATAAAAAAGCCGGTAATCTGAGAAGAAGCACCGGCTTTTAAATCAAAAGAGCTATGAGCTACTTCTGTCTCGATTCGCGAAGCTTCTCACAGCTCTAAATTTTTTGTTTTTACTTAGAATGGTGAGCAAACTTCATAAACTTCGCCACCACCACCAAAACATTAGTTTCATTATGGCCTTTCGCAAAGGTCTCATGACCACTGGTTATGATTTTATATGTTTGCCCTCGGTTAATTAACTACTTAAAACTTAAACAACTTTTTTCCAGTTTGTTTGGAACAAGCTTTTTTCCCTTACCTGAGTTGAAACTTTTTGTCAAGCAACTATAACCTGAGTTGAGCGATTTTTTACTCGATCTGCACCGATCTCTTGCGCATCAAGGATCCGCGAAAATCCTCGACATATCCGCGGGTATGCCTGCGGTTTTCGCGAACCCTTATGCATCAAGATCTCAGCACATCTCTTCGCAAAAAATCGCTCAACTCAGGTATAAGCAGTTTCGCCGGAATTTATAATAATGGCACGAAATCCAAAGCATCTGAAAAAAAAACACACGGATATCCATTTTTCTATTGAAATTTTTAATTAGAAAGATAATATAGGGCAAATTTTTTTTGCTTCATAATGAGGAGGAAAAGGATGCATAAAATTCGAATCGGTGTATTGTGTATGATTATGGTTTTTGTTTTTGGGACATCTCTTGAAGTTGCCGGTCAGAATGAAGGATATAGTGAGCAAAATAAAGAGGTTATGCTTGTACCCATGGGGGTTATCGTACTTAAACCAGATGCGTCTGTGGACCAGAAGAAGTCTACTGTTGAATTCAATCATTCCAAGCATTTTCGTTATGATTGCCGAACCTGTCATCACAAATGGGAAGGGAATGCCAAAATTTCCAATTGTACAACTTCAAGTTGCCATGATCTGCTCAACTCACCGGAAAAGCCTACAAAATATTTGGCTTATACGGATACGGGAATAAAGTATTACAAATATGCCTTTCATCAAAGCTGTGTTGGGTGCCATAAAGAAATAAAAATCAAGAGAAAAAAAATGGAAATGTCGTTTACGACGAATGAAGCGAAGCTGCCTAAAACCGGCCCCACTGCTTGCATAGAGTGCCACCCCAAAGAATAATCTTGACGGTTTTGTAAAGAGTCCAACTTCTGCGTTGTGCTGCATTTCGCAATCATTCAACGTACGAAAAATACGCCTCATGATTACAAAATTTGCACGCCTTTTTATCCCGCCTATGTTTGGCGGGGGAATTTGAACTTTTTACGAAACCGTCTAAATCGGACTTTTTACGAGTTCATCAATCTTGCTTTTTAAAAGATGTTAAAACAAAAGAAGATTGCAACCTTAATTAGAGAAAACAAAACACTGTTTATTATTATTGCAGTGGTTCTTTTACTGGTTGAACTTGAAATTTTTGCGCTTGCAGCAATGAAATCCGGGCGCAAATCATGGCTTCAGGTGATTGATGCCAATGGAAACGTAATACATGAAACAGACGGTAAGAATCTTAGTGATTTCAATAAATATTATTTTGAAAAAACTTTCGGTCCGTTTGAACAATATCATGTTAAGCTTGAAACCAAGCAATTCCCTTTCCCCTTCAGAGCATGGTTCGTGGCGGCCGTGGGTATCCCGGTTGGCGCCATTCTTTTATTTGCGTTTGCTGTTCAAGCATATCTGTCCCTTTTTTATAAGGAACGGAATTCAGATCAATATGATGTGAAAAAAAACGAGCATGAATACCGTTTTGAAAAACTCATCGCAGCCGTTAGCCGTTTCAACATCTTTACCATAGGTTTCCTGGTATTGCTTGGGGTTTTTTCTTACTGGGTTGTGCCCAATCTGATCGTTCATGTCGGAAAGCTCGGTGTTGAAACCCTGACCCGATACAAATGGATCTTTTTGGCTTTTGGTATGGTTTTCTTGGGTTTTGCCATATGGGTAATCTATTTAAGGTATCTTCTGGCAAAAAAAGCCATAGACAGCCACGCAGAAATCGATAAATATCGACTGCAGCTTGAATTTGATCACGGCAACAGATATCCTCTCCGGCTGGTACACGATCAAAAAGAAACAACCGACACGTCGATTTGAGCCTCGGCATATAACGGTTAATTTCGAGACATGAGCCGGTTCGGGAACTATTTTGCCTTGACATTTGGCTTGATATTTGCAAAAAGAGCATTTTATTGATTTATAAGTATGATGAAGGCCCGGCGGTTTTTGCGGGTTGATTTCGCTCTAAAGGATTTTTCCCTTTGTCGGCGTGACGACCTGAAGCTTGGGACTACAAATGAGAGGATTTAAAAGGAGGTCATAATTATGGCAAACGGGATCGTGAAGTGGTTCAGTGATAAAAAAGGGTTTGGATTTATTGAACAGGAAGACGGTACGGACATTTTTGTCCATTATTCTTCCATTAACATGGATGGGTTCAAAACCCTTGCTGAAGGAGAACGGGTGACTTTTGACGTGGAAGAGAGCGACCGCGGACCGTCAGCAAAAAACGTCCAAAAAGCTTAGTTTCCAAAATAATAATGTTATCAAAGGCATCTCATTGAAACAATGATGGGATGCCTTTTTTTATTTGCTTTATCTGGAAGAGCCGGAATCAAACGTTACTCTAACTGTTTGTTCTGAAGCCACCTTTCAAGGCGTCGAAGACCTTCTTTTATGGAGATCCGGGGGGCATATCCCAAGTCTTTTCTGGCAGCGCTGATATCGAACCAGTGAGCTTTTGCGAGTTCATCTGCCAGAAAACGCGTCATCCGGGGCTCTTTGGTAATATTAAAACTTCGGTAAGCCAATTCGAGCATCACTCCGATCAGCCATGCCATGTTGCGGGGCATTGAACGCCTTACAGGGGCAAGACCTGCCGCCTTTAGAATATGGTTTATCATGTCCCATAAAGGAACCGGGTCGCCCTGGCTGATAAAATATATATTTCCGGAAAGTTTGGGGTTCTTTTCCAATGCCTCCGCAGCCAGAATATGGGCATCTGCAGCATTGTCTATGTAAACCGTGTCTATAAGGTTTTTACCGTTACCCACTCTTACGAGACGGTTCGCTCTTGCGATAATCCTGGGGACAAAATGTTTATCCCCAGGTCCCCATATCAAATGAGGCCTCAAAATGATGGTCATTAAGCCCTGGCCGGCGGCCTTGATGACAACCTGTTCGGCAATTGCCTTTGTTTGCGGATAATACGCGTGATAGGTTGCCGGATAAGGAACAGATTCGTTAACCCCCTCCATGTCTGTACCGCTAAAGACAACGCTGGGTGAACTTGTATAAATCAGTCTTGAAATATGATGTTTTTTACAGCCGGCAATAACGTTTTGGGTGCCGGTTACATTGGTTGTGTAGTAGTCGGAATAATTCCCCCAGATCCCGGCTTTTGCCGCGGTATGAAAAACAAGGTCCACGCCCCGCAATGCGTGTTCAATTGCGGTTTTATTGCAGATATCGCCCTGTATCTGTTCAATGCCCATGGAGGAAAGGTCGGGGTAAGGGTTGCGGGAAAAGCTTCGGACATGATATTTTCTTTCCACAAGCCGTGTTGCGATAGCGCTGCCCAAAAAACCGCCTCCCCCTGTGACCAGAACTTTTTTAGGATCGGTTGCTTTTATTGGCTCATGATTTTTCATTAACTTAATTTCTTTTCTGCCCATATTGCCAGTTTTTCACGGAAAATCTTTGAATTATGGCGGATATCTACCGGAAAAGACTTACAAAACAATATACTGCCAATGTTTTTTGTGAATTCATTTTGCTGTGCAAGCTCAAAAAGTTCTTTTTTGATTTTCTTTTTTTTAACCTTGTTTTTTTTATGTTCCAGTTCGATGCATATTACCGGTTTTTGTTGATGCACAGGGCCTATCCCCACAAGGGCGCTTCGAAACACCATGGGATGATTGTTGAAGATCGCTTCACAGGGGATGGTAAAAAGAGTTGTTTCTTCAGTGGTCACGCGGTGGCTTTTGCGACCGCAGAACCATATCCTTCCCTTTGAATCCATCCATCCGAGATCACCCATCCGGTGCCATACCGTACTGCCGTCTTTAATCTTGGAAAGGGCATCTGCTTCGGGGTCTTCAAAATAGTGTCGGGTGACCAGATCTCCTCTCACCGTTATTTCACCAATTTCGGTGTCTTCAACCACAAGGTCGGTTGACCACTTGCTGATGGGATGGTCACTGATTTTGATAATTCTCACGTCCAGGTCGTTAATGGGATGCCCGATGCAGATTCCATAGCCTTGCTCGCTTAATTTTCTGGTTTCAGACAGGATTTCATTGCTCGAGATAGATATGACGGGCACGGCTTCGGTGGCCCCGTATGGCGTATGAATCTCGGCATCTCCACACAGCATGGAGGCAAACTGCTCTATAACGGAGGGTGCAACCGGTGCTCCGGCTGAAATTACCCTTTTCAAAGACGGCAGTGTTATGTTTTTTTGTTTGCCGTATCTGCCCACGCGATTCAACAGGGCAGGTGACGCGAACATGCTGGTAACCCCCTGGTTTAAAATAGCCTCAATGATTTTTTTAGGGTTTACCCGTGCCGGTTTCGTGGGGTCCATGTCCGGTATTACCGACGTTATTCCCAGTGCCGGCCAAAACAGAGCAAAAAGCGGAAATGTGGAAAGATCTATTTCATCGAAAGAAATGTCCAGGTGGGATTTTATATGACGGAGCTGAGCATCAAAGTTGCCATGAGTGTATATCGCACCCTTGGCCGGTCCGGTGCTGCCGGTGGTAAACAGGATGGCGGCTGTTTCATCCCGACCGGTTTTAGCCGCTGTATAGGGTCTCCAGGGAACCTCACGCACCCGGTCAAGTGTAACACCTTTCAAAAACCAGCGCCGTCCCACGGTAATCCATGTTCTTACGGTATTGAAATATTTCGGATAAAAGGTTGGAAGCATATGAGCGGCAGGGATACCGATAAACGCATGGGGACGGCCTTGTTTAAAACAGTCGACCATACGGCGCATTCCCATTCCCGGGTCTACAACAACCGGAACCGCCCCGGTTTTGAAAAGTGCGAATATGATCATAAAAAATTCCAGGCCGGGTTTTACCATCAAAATAGTACGGACGCCGCGCGTGATGCCCGCTTTTTCAAACCCGTGGGCCAGACAGTCGGATTCCCGATCCAGTCGCAGAAAGGTAAGGTGAGAATATGTAACTCTGCCATGATTATCCCGGCCTGCCGGATAAACAACCGCCTTTTTATATGGGTCTATTTTGGCCATCCTTTTGAGATGGGATGCAACGTTTACTGCATTTTTTTTATGATTGGCTGGTATCATTGGTTCGAATCAATTTCAGGTTGATAATTTTAATATTCGACGGCTTCATCCAACTCGATTTGGGCAATCTCAAGAAAATTTATCTTCATCTTTAACTCTACCTATATTTTTGAAGTACTTTATCTAAAGATACAGCCTTGAGTTTTCCTTGATTATAGGCATCAATTCTATCTTCAGCCTCTTTAGCCCATAATTCGTCAATTTCCTTATCGGGTTTATCAAGACTGGAAATCAGCTTATCGATCAGTTGTGCCTTTTCAAAGGGGCTAAGCGTTGTTGCCTCTTTAAAAATACTATCTGAGGTGGTCATTTTTTTCCTCCTTGGTATTTTTAAGATCCTACTATTTTTTATTAAAACATCATGCCGAACGGTGAATTAAGGGGCCGGGAAACGATGAGCGAAACCATTCGGAAAAGATAGAAAAATAGGGCTAAAGAATGCCTTTCAAAAGCGGCACGGCTTTTCCCGGTCCCTTTAAATGACAGGTTGGACTTGCACTCCTCTTATTTCTGGAATAGGTCAGAGTGTGTTCCTGTGCGCTCGAATATGATGCGCTCTAACTCTGTCTTATAAATCAGCAGCCAATCGGACTCAATGTGGCATTCCCGTCGTCCCTTCCGGTTACCGATCAGCTTTCGGTCCCGATGGATAGGATCAAGAGGTTCTTCGTCAACCAGGGGCCGAATGATTATTTTAAGTTTATCAAGGTTCTTCCCTCGCTTTTTCAACCGCTTGATGTCTCTCTCAAACTGCCGTGTATATGCTGGAGTGAGCATCAGATGCCGAGTTTCTTGAACATATCGTCGGCGTCATCGCAAACGATCAGGTTACGACCAGCATCCGTATCATCGAACGTCCGACGTGTGATCTCATTAGAAATGACTATATCGAAGGGCAGCCCCCTTCTCAATTCAACCTGCTTATAAAACAACGTTATAGCTTGAGTTGTGGTTAATCCAAGCTGGCGAAATATGTGCTCCGCCTTGTTTTTCAGGTCAGGCTCAATCCGGGCTCGAATTGTTGATGTTTTGCCCATGGTTTACCTCCATTTGTTTTTGATAATGTGGCACAAATGGGGTGCATAGTCAAGAGGTTCAAGGTACTTTCAAGCAGCACCGGGTAGCCGGGGGCTGTTGCCAGCCCCAAGTCCTCTAAGAACCGTGCGTGATAGTTTCCCATCACACGGATCAAGCCTCCCAAAAGGCGAGCCCTTATCGGGCCACCCGTTGGAGTAGAATTTACGCCAACTTTACGATACTGACTGACAGCTACAATGCCTTTCGGCGAGAAGTGCACCAGCCTGCCTATTGGCGGCCGTCTTTTGTTTTCCTCTCTTGATGTAGTTCTTTCAGAGTTCTCGTAACGGGACACCCACGGGACGTCTGCTCTCTTTCGAGCCGGACAAAGTTTGAACCCGTATCCAACCCATTACAGGTTGACATTCGCTTTTTCCCGCATCTTACGCCCACACCCCCAAAAGTGTGCGTTATGCGTGTTATGCGCGCGTTATGCGGGACGTCCGTAAATAAGTAAATAATTCGTACTTAAAATAAAGTTATTTACTTGTTTATGGACGTCCCGGAAGTTTCTTGTTTATGGACGTCCCGGAAGTTCCTCTGGGAGAGATTGTGTACGCCCGGCATGGGCGTGAACTTATGGGGTGACCCGCCTTCGCTAAGGTTACGGCGTGGCAGGAAGTCCCCTATACGTGAATCCTGTTAATGTTAATGTTTTTAATACATTAACAAAAGTATTAGCCGAAGGCAAGGGCGTTTCCGTGAGGAAAGGTCTGAAGGGCTGGAGCGAAGCGTAAGGCGAGCCAAAGGCGAGAGCGACCAAAGGGAGCGGCAACCTTGAGTGCAAAGCTATGAGCCGACGAACAGAAACAGCATATAAGGCCTAGTCTCCGGGTGAGTCAGCACCACATGACGAAGCCCCGGATTCAGGAGACTTGCCTGCCTCAGGCAGGTCGGGTAGTCGCCATAGGCGACCAAGAATGCTGCGGTTGTGTAGCGAAAGTTCACGTCCTTATCCGGGGAGATCTGTCCGGCATGCGTTCGCACTATGCGAAAGCGCCCTATGTGGCAACATGCAGGGTGACCGGGCAGAAGTCAGCAGAGGCCATAGTAGGTGTTGGAAGTCGCCACTGGCGGATGGCGATTGGAAACGAGCCGTGACCCACAATGTGGAGGATATCACGGAGGTCTCATCCCACTGAAGGGCCAAACGCGAAGAACAGAAACATGGCCCATGAGCTCTGGAATGCAATGAACCCGAACGGGGGAGCAACTAAACAGGAGCGTCATGGGAAATCGTGCTTCTGATGATCAAAAGCAGTTACCGTCAGCTTTTCAAAGAGCTGTTTAGATCATATTCCCGGCTACGGCCCGGTATCTTCGTGAACCGCCCGGTGCGGACCCTCATGCCGGGTGGTGTGGGGGCTGGGGGTTAAAGACCCCCGGCTACCCGATTGGCCATTTTTTTGTTTACAAATGGATATTCCATCTGTTATTCTATTTTTATGTGAATTTATCACAAATTTATATATTTAAAAAAGGTGATCGAAATGTTAATTGAATTCAGTGTCGGCAATTATAAATCTTTCAAGGATGTTGTCACTTTTAGCATGGTTGCAGCTAATTTAACATCAAAAAATAAGGATTTAGATATAAGCAATATTTTTAATTACAAAAAATCAATTAATTTGGTCAAGACAGCAGCGCTATACGGTGCAAACGCTAGCGGAAAAAGCAACTTTGTCAAAGCTTTTATTTTCATGCGTAATTTTACTATTAATTCTTCGAAAGAATCTCAAGCAACTGAAGAGATTAATGTTGAAAATTTTCGCCTTAGTACAGCAACACAAGAGAAACCCACATTTTTTGAGATAATTTTTGTAATCGACGACACTCGGTACAGATATGGTTTTGAAACTGATCGAAAAAAAATCCATTCTGAGTGGCTTTTCCGTGCAAAAGATAGAGAGACAAACCTTTTCCTGAGAAAAAATGACAAAATAACACCAAAAGGGCCTTTTGCAGAGGGGAAAGGGCTTGAACCCAAGACGAGACAAAATGCATTATTCCTTTCAGTGTGTGCTCAGTGGAACGGCAAGATTTCAACTGAAATCTTAAGTTGGTTTCGGAATAGCGGCGTAATTTCTGGATTAGATGATATTGGATACAGACCTTATACCGAAAAGCAGCTTGAAAAAATAGAAACCAAAGATAAAATTTTAACCTTTATACGGGAGTTCGATTTTGGAATTACAGATTTGAATGTAAAACATTCAACCTTAACAGCAGATGCTATCCCCAAACAAGTTCCTGAGGCATTACATAACTTTATTATGGATAAGGGTGGTAACAAAACAAATATTTTTACAATTCACAAAAAATATAATGCAGATGATGAATATGTTGGAGATGAAACCTTTGATCTTGATTTAAATGAATCCGATGGGACACGGAAAGCTTTTTCGTTTTCAGGGCCATTGCTTGATGTGCTTCAGCATGGAAAAATATTAGTCGTTGATGAATTGGATGCTAGGTTTCACCCGATAATCACCCAAGCAATTGTTCAAATGTTCCATGACAAACATTTGAATCCGAATAATGCGCAATTAATATTCGTAACCCATGACACCAACCTATTGGATAATAAATTTTTTCGCAGAGACCAAATTTGGTTTATGGAAAAAAATAAATATGGAGCTGCTGATTTATACTCGCTGGTAGATTTCAAAGTCAGAAATGATGCTTCTTTTGAGAAGGATTATATTGCCGGAAAGTATGGAGGTGTTCCTTTTCTTGGTGGCATAAGACGCTTGGGAGATTGAAAAATGCGTAACAAAAATCTCCGCAACCTCAAGCGTAGGAAAAATTTCAAACCGACTCGAAAAAATTTTCTTATCGTCTGTGAGGGAGAAAAAACAGAACCAAATTACTTTAGCCACTTTCGTGTTCCAAAGAGAGTATGCGATGTTGTAGGTATTGGAGCAAATACTGAAAGCTTGGTAAAAAAGGCTATCGAATTGAAAAATAATGCAACTATATCCTATGATAATGTTTGGTGTGTATTTGACAGAGATTCTTTCCCTGCGCAAAATTTCAATAACGCATTTATACTGGCTAAAAGGAACAATATTAACATTGCTTACTCAAATGAAGCTTTTGAAATTTGGTATCTATTACATTTTCATTTTCATGACGCAGCAACAAGCAGAACACAATACAAAAAAATGTTAACAGATCGACTTGGATTCCCATACAAGAAGAATGATCCTTACATGTATGATCACCTTCACTCATTTCAAGAAGCCGCAATTCAAAACGCTATAAATTTGCTCAATTGCTACGCAAATAATTCCCCCGTAGATGATAACCCATCAACTTCAGTCCATATTTTAGTTCAGGAATTGAACAAGCATTCTGTTTGATGTATGGGGGCCAAGAAATATTGGGGACATTCTATGATTTCATGCGTTTTAATCAATTAGTTCGAACCGATTCTCTCTTTCAATTTGTTGACCCCTCATAGATGAACGACTCACTGCTGATTGGCTTATATTTAACCTTCTTCCAATCTCTATGGTTGTCATGCCAAGCTTTCGATGCGCCCAAAAACATAAAAGACTTCGGGCTTTAACGGTTTGCGGTGATTTCCCAAAGGCCGTTACTTGCTCTGTTTCTATTTCCATCACTTCGGCAACCCGCTGTGCTACTCGATCGAAATCATAGCCCCTGGCTTTTAAATCGTATTTCTGCTCAAGTTCTTCTTCGGCGGACTTAAGTACATTTTCAACAAAATCACTGTCGCCTAATATGCGCTCATCTCCCTTGACTCGGATGCCGACTTTCCGAAGTCCTTTGAGAACCGCCCAGCCACCGGTACTCCTTAATAATCCGCCGCCGGTAAGGTCAGGCCGTTTGCCGTCGACAATCCCTTTTTCGACATACACTCGATACCTTGTTCGAGCCATTCTTTTTTCCTCGGAAAACAGTCCATAAACATAATCGACATTCTGCCATGCCTGCTTTGTTTTATTCATAAGAACGCTGTGACCGCACCACGGGTGTTTATCCAACTTTTTCATATCTTCAACCAGCCCTGCCCTTAATGGATTCAAATGGATATAGCGAACCAACTCTTTTAAATAAGGGTCCTCCTGACATAAGATCGATTTATAGCGATTTTGAAAAAGCTGGCCGTGTCGCCGATACTTTTTGTTGAAC